>Ga0206127_1002925_pt1 | contig 16306 bp, 11 predicted proteins | sample Helgoland_Spring_6_FD_148646 | JGI IMG/M metagenome (GOLD analysis project Ga0206127, IMG submission 148646) | Pelagic subsurface seawater microbial communities from Kabeltonne, Helgoland, North Sea - Helgoland_Spring_Bloom_20160419_1 | ecosystem: Environmental > Aquatic > Marine > Epipelagic ...
AAAGAAGGACAACTAAGCAACCAAATATGCCAAAAAAAATCCGCAAATAAACAACCTGTACAAATTCAACCGAACATTGCAAGTTGTGCGATGCGCAAACATCACAGCTGGACATCAACACCAGAGGTATTTTCATAGCAATTAATACCAACGGGCTAAAGATTACCCTAAAAAATTGAAACCAAGGATTAACCGGCCAACATCTGCTCACGTAACTTGCCAATCTGATCTCTGGTCTGGGCAGCTTCCTCAAACTCAAGATCGCGGGCATGTTGATACATCTTTTCTTCCAGACGCTTAAGTTCTTTGCCTATATTGGCAATCGGTGCAGCATCACTGGAAATGTCATAACTGCCCAAGCCCTCCGCAACCTTCTTGCCACGCTTGGGTTTACCCTGCCCAGCGTAGGCACCTTCCATAATATCCGCAACCGACTTTTTAATCCCCACAGGTTTTAATCCATGCAGTGTATTGTGCTCAATCTGCTTAACGCGACGCCGTTCAGTCTCATCCATAGCCCGCTGCATAGAGCCTGTGACCTTATCTGCATAGAGGATTGCTTTACCCTTAACATGTCGAGCGGCGCGACCAATGGTTTGAATCAATGACTGCTCAGAGCGCAAAAAGCCCTCTTTATCGGCATCAAAAATCGTCACCAGTGAGACTTCCGGTATATCCAGACCCTCACGCAACAGATTGATACCGACCAACACATCGAATTCCCCGAGCCGCAGATCACGAATAATCTCTATTCGCTCGACCGTGTCTATATCCGAGTGCAGGTAGCGAACTCGCACATCATGTTCGGCTAGATAATCGGTTAAATCCTCGGCCATGCGCTTGGTTAAAACGGTGATCAAAACCCGTTCGTTATCGGCAACCCGCAGACGAATTTCAGATAGCGCATCATCGACCTGTGTCTGAGCCGGGCGCACTTCAAGAATAGGATCGAGCAAGCCGGTTGGACGTACCACCTGCTCGACAATTTGACCGGCATTTGCCGCCTCGTATCTACTCGGCGTAGCCGAAACAAAAATCATCTGTGGCGCCAGATCTTCCCATTCATCAAAACGCATTGGCCGATTATCCAGTGCCGAAGGCAATCTAAAGCCGTACTCCACCAGTGTCTCTTTGCGCGAGCGATCGCCTTTGTACATACCACCAATTTGCGGCACGGTGACATGCGACTCATCAATTATCAGCAGCGCATCGTCAGGCAGATAATCAAACAGGGTTGGCGGTGGCTCGCCCGGGGGTCGTCCGGACAGATAGCGGGAATAGTTTTCAATGCCGTTGCAATAACCCAGCTCACGCATCATCTCGGTATCGTAGCGAACTCGTTCACCCAAGCGCTGCGCCTCGACTAGCTTATCGACTGAGCGCAACTGCTCAAGGCGTTCGTCGAGTTCTATTTTGATCTTGTCAGCGGCTTCCAAAACCATATTGCGCGGGGTGACATAGTGGGATTTTGGATAGACAGTAAAGCGCGGTACCTTGCGCAGCACTTCGCCGGTCAGCGGGTCAAACAACGTCAAGTTTTCAATCTCTTCGTCAAACAGCTCAATACGCAGCGCCTCATAGTCAGAGTCCGCTGGATAGACATCGATAACATCACCGCGAACCCGATAGGACGAGCGATCAAAATCAATATCGTTGCGCTTGTATTGAAGTTCCGCAAGGCGCCGCAGAATATCCCGCTGATCAATTTTTTCGCCGCGGGAGAGATGCAGAACCATCTTTAGATAGGACTCGGGATCGCCGAGACCGTAAATCGCCGAGACCGTCGCCACGACAATAACATCGCGACGCTCCATCAGCGCCTTGGTGGCACTCAGGCGCATCTGCTCAATATGAGAGTTTACCGCGGCATCTTTCTCGATAAAGGTATCTGACGAAGGCACATAGGCTTCCGGCTGATAGTAGTCGTAATAGGAGACAAAGTACTCGACCGCATTATTCGGAAAGAAACTTTTAAACTCGCCGTATAGCTGGGCGGCCAATGTCTTGTTGTGGGCCATCACAATGGTTGGTCGCTGCACTGCCTCCATCACCTTGGCCACGGTAAAGGTCTTGCCCGACCCAGTAACCCCCAGCAGCGTCTGACTAGCGAGGCCATTTTCGAGACCCTGCACCAATCCTTTGATAGCCGTGGGCTGATCGCCGGCCGGCGAATAGTCGCTGACCACAGTTAGTGGTGGCATTGGCACTGTGTTTAAAGAGCCATTTAAAGAGCCATTTGAAGGGCTATGAGAATTCTTATTAGACACGTCTATTTCACCTGCACTGGACAGGGAGGCCGGCCGACAATTCCGGCTTTAGCGCATATATCAATAAAATATTCTCGGTTCTTGGCTTGCAGTTCAGTAATCAACGTCTGTACGCCCTTTTCATCGATTGTCTTGCGGAATTTATGCTTCTTCACGGCTACGTAAGTAATGCCCTTAAAACGCACATCAACGGCCTTCCAGCGACCCGCCTCGGACTGCTTAATCAAAACATCAAAATGAATATCCGGTATCAGGGATGATTCCATCAGCACCTGAACCCAACCCATACCGGCGCGTTGATTAACCACCACGTCGACAACCCGAAACCGTTGCCCAGAATAACGCTCCAACCCCTCAAAGGCATAGCGCCGCAAAGTATTGTCAACCGCATCCACAAGAGCGGCTCTATCGGCCTGGTTCAGCAGGTCAAAACGCTGGCGACCAATCAGTGCTCTTGCGGTAGATTTGGAATCCCACAATGGCTTTACTAAACGATTAACAAACCGCTGATAAGCCGCCGGATCATCCAAGTAGCGCTGCTGGTTTTCGCCAAGCTCTAGCGTCACCTGTCTAAACAATGGGTCAAAGCTATTGAGAACGGTCTTTTTTGCCAATATAAGAGGTTTACCCTGAGAATAGTCTTCGGACTGTTCAGGGGGAATAGATGCGCTAGCCAATATAGGCTCACCGGCAAAACCCAACTGCGCAGCTGAAAGAATCAACAACAGAGCCAAAATAGACTTTATATGCAGTTTAAATAGATTTGCCATCGCTTGTGTATTAATCCTGTTATTGGCCCTTTGATGTTCTAAGGCAATTCCGAAAGTTACGGATTATACAGACTGTCAGACTTTAATTGAGTTGCAGCAGAGAAAAAATAAGCCCGGCAGCCTCTATAAAGCTGCTATCAAGTCGGTAATCAGCCGCCTGCCAACGGCCAAAGGGTTGAAACAGTTCCGACATTTTTAAGGCTTGAAACCTAGACTTAGCCGCCTGATTAACAGACGTTTATCGATCAAGCTTAATTAGGCGCAATTTCAGTTCATAAATTGTTGACTACACCCCTTAGGCCACCTAGAATGCGCGCTTGTCAGGAAAGACACGATTCCGCCTTAGCTCAGTTGGTAGAGCAAATGACTGTTAATCATTGGGTCGCTGGTTCGAGCCCAGCAGGCGGAGCCACTTTTTTTGAGTATCTATTGGATTTCTATCCCAGGTAGAGCTAATAGGTACTATTAGAAGTGATTTAAAAGGAATTAGGTACAAATGGAGTACAGCACATGATGCAGTATCTGCCATCTCTCGCAGGCGTTGCGATTATCAGTTTTTTGTTCACCAGAATGCTGATCCCCCTCTCTCATAGCATGGGTCTTCTAGACCGCCCCGACACACGTAAACTACATTTAGGTGCAGTTCCCCTTATCGGCGGCATCTCGATCTATTTATCAGTGCTCTTTTGCGCGGTTTTATTTCTCAATCTACCCGAACACTTTATTGGCATCGCCCTTATCTGCGGGTTGGTAACCTTTATTGGCGCTCTCGATGACCGCTATCCGGTTCATCCTAACTACCGACTCTCTATGCAGTTAATCGCCGGTATCACCATCGCCACCATCGGTGACGCCTGTCTTCGCGATCTCGGCAATCTGGTCGGCTTCGGCACCATTACTCTCGGCTTTCTGGCCATACCCTTTACCGCCATCACCATTGCCGGCCTGTGCAATGCCTACAATATGGTCGACGGCATCGACGGCCTTGCCGGTTCTCTAACGCTAGTATCCATTCTCGGGCTGCTGTTCCTGGCCAATGGTCGAGCCGCTGACAATGAAGTCGCCCTGCTCGCCTATATGGCCACATCAATCGGTGTGTTTTTAATCTTTAATTTAAAAATAGGTCCCTTCGCCAAGTGCAAAATATTTATGGGCGATGCCGGCAGCACCTTTTTGGGCTGCAGTATCGCGATTGCAATGATCTATTTCTCACAGAGCGGAGACAATGTTTTAAGGCCAGCTACAGCCCTATGGCTGGTGGCAATCCCACTGATGGATATGACCAGCACCATGGTGCGGCGAATGAGCAAAGGAAAATCGCCTTTCCATGCGGATCGAACCCACCTGCATCATATTCTTATGCGCGGCGGACTCAGTCAGCAACAGGCTCTGATAACGATTATTTTAGCTTCAGCTGGTATCGCCGGAATCGGCATTTTACTGGAGAGAGTATGGCCTCAGAACGACGCCATCTCATTTGGATTGTTTGTACTGACTTTCGCCCTGTACTTTAAGTTTATATTCAAGCATGCATTTAAGTTTGCCAGAACGATTAGACGCTTGAGCACAACCAAAAAAAGCCCTTAAAATTATTATTTCAATCTGATTATTGTATTTATCTCAGTCAACTCAGCACCAATTGAGTCAATAAACGGCAGTGTTGAGACCATTCTGATATGAAGACTTCTGGGTCTTAGAAGAGAATTCAACAGCTCTGGAGCAATTTTAACCGCTTCACTTATAGGAGACATCAGTTTGATGTCTAATGTTGATGATGTGCTATCAATACCCGCCGGGGATAGATCGAACATATTGAAGCCCCCAATAGTCGTAGTAATCAACACACCTGCCTTATTAACAGCCAACGCTACGATCTGCTCTGGCTCTGAAATAGAGGCTGAAACACCATTAGATTCCCAATTAAGTAGCAGCTGACAGTAGATTTGTGACCCATCCGAGGATCTATCGGAATCGATACCTGTAGTGATGTACATATCAACCGTAGCAGTACCCTGACCTGAAGGAAGAGCGTTATTAAGCGGGAACTTTAGTATTGAATCTTGGAAATCACCGCCATCTACAGCGTTTTGGATATTTTCAAGATTAAGTGGAGCCGAACGCAAATCAATATTAAGCCTGGAATTTTCAAATACAGCATCAAACTCATTGAAATCAACAGCTTGATTGGAGGGGTCGTAGTCCTGTAAAACTACCTCAGAGTCAAGAAATTCAAAAGCATCACTATTGGAAATAATTCCAGTTGTATTATGACGACCTATATTACTCCAATCATCTAAAGACCTAACTAACCAGGCACAATTATCAGCATCAGTTCCGGCAGATATACTCCAAACATTTATTCTTGAGATAACCGGCTTTTTAACTAGTGTACGATCTGTTGTCGCGCTATCAACACCACAGACATTCCAACCAGTGTCTGGAGCATCTTGAGCCCAATCACCAACCCTATCCAAAACAATAAAATCTCCCACATTACCCTTAACAAGAGCAAATCCGTCATTTCCATCAGGGAGTGTATCTACCAACATATCACAGTCAGCTAGAATTAAATTGCTTATATCTTGATGGCATATTGTAAAGACAGATTTGGATTCAATGTTTGAACTAATATCGAAATTTGTCCAAATATCCCAGGTCGATTCTACATCTGCTCCATCTATAGTCATGGCGATAGCATAGTCAGATAAATCTAAGGAATCCTCAGAATCATTATAGATTTCAACATAACGATTACTTTCTGAACCTTCAGAATACTCTGATATATAGAGTTCGTTGCTATTTAGTACTATTGAAGTTGTAACTGTTACTGTTTTTATAATAGCTTCAGCTGCATTTCCTGCACTATCAACAGCACTGAATGTTACAGAGGAGGTACCTATTGGAAACACAGAGGGGAAATCACTGATAACCGTAACCTGAGCATCAACATTATCGGATGCCGATGCCTGTTCTAAAAAAGCTACTATTAAAGCATTACTCGCTGGCAAGCCCGAGCTATCAACAGCTGCAACAGTAATGGAATCTGGAGCAGTGATTATAGGTGCGACAACATCAGGAGTGGGAGTAGGTATAGAAGGGGTATCTGTGGAAGATGAAGAGCCACCACCACCACAACCAGTTAAAGCAAAAATCAACAGGGTTATAGAGAGACTCTCTTTCACAACAGCACCTTGAAATAATTTGAAGTAATAAGACTTTAAGTAAAAGCAACGAGCTTAAAAGCACTAAGCCGCTGCTTCAATAATGCCTAAAGATCTTTAAGAAGAAATTTGAAGTCTAACCCATGAACAACTACAGAATTATCAGCACTCAATTCAGAACGAAGATAAGAGGCTTTAACGGGTATATCCATAACATCAAATTCAAGACTTAAGAAATAGAGTGGATCAGTCCCCCCGGCTTCAACCTGGGTAGTAGCGCGGATAGAATCACCGATTATACCGTCTGCAAAAGCGTCTAGCTGCCATTCTCGAATACCTGCACCAAAGGACAGGTGCAGGTCACGGGAAAATGAATACCGCAATGCCAGAGCTAAATCCAGCATAGAAACATCAGACGTGATAGTTGCAACGGTCGGAAGTCCAAGCGCTTCACCCTCTAGATCACCCGTAATATCATGAGCGACATAGTCGGTGGAGAAAGTAAGCTTATATCTAAGACTAAGATCGTGCTCATAACTGTACCCAGCGCCATAAAAGTAGCCATGAGCGGGTCCACTTAAAACAGAGCCCGAGTAAGAGGCAGATTCTTTAGGTGAGTAACCAGCACCAAAGCTACCATAAAAGGTACCGTATTGATCGTGCTGGGCTCCAAATCGAAGACCAGCACCACCTGCTCGAAATGATGCAGACTTACCATCAACCTTTACTTGCTCATCCGCTTCACTGTAAGTAACAATTCCGCTAACGGAGTAATCAAATGCACTCTCCGCAATAGACAGTGAAGGAAAAATCAAAAGACCAAAAATAAGTCCGACATCAATTCTCATTCTCATAACTAATTAAACCTATTTGTACTTAATCAACTTCGCCAATAACAAGAACCGTATTAAGTCCATTTACCAGAGTTCCATCAGCTGCTGACAATGGAATGCCGCTAGTTGTTATCTGCAAGTTATAAATACCAGTATTTAAGAGTGTCTCAAGGGGCAAACTATCAATTTTGCCGATAAGAGCCAACAACTTCTCGTTCAAGTCGGAGTATGCAATGCCATCACGAGTAATTGAAAAGCTATCCGCTTGATCATTTTCGATCGTTAGGTTTATAACAGCGCCCAGTGTATTTTCGTAGGTAACAGTTATAGTCTGCGCAGGTAATGTAAATACCGCAGTTCTACCATTTGTTGAATTATAGCTAACAGCAAGATCACTTACAGTAACAATGCGCTCACCAGAATCCTGAACAGAATCCTCACCATCCAAAAGTACGAAGCTGACAGTACCACTGCCAGAAACATCAGGTAAGTTCATTAGTTCGAAGTCAAATGTAGGAGTATTAAAATCAGCACCCTCAACAAGAGCATTTTGCATATTTTGCAGATTGATTGGAGATGAGCTCAAATCAACACTAAGGCTATCATCAGAAACTACAACATCAAGTTCAATTGGGTTAAACAACTGAGAGGCTGGATTATAATCCACCAACATCATTGACGTTGTTGCCAGTCTAAATGCGTCGTTTTCAGGGAAATCAGTGACATTAACAGTGAAGTCACGAGTTGCTGTGTTAACTCCATCAGTTACTGTAACAGTTGCGCTGTAGGCTGGAGACCGTGCTTCAAAATCAGGCGCTGTGACAAATCTTACAACACCCAGGGTTGAATTAATTTCAAAGAAGCTTGCATCGGCACCAGAGACTATTGAATAGCTGAGTGAATCACCATCTAAATCAGTTGCTGCAACGGTACCTACAGCTTTGTGATTTTCTGACACAACGAAATTAGGCGCTGTAGCACTAACAAATACTGGCAACTCATCATTGGCATTTGTAACAAAGATAGTTACAGGAACAGTTGTTGAAGCATTCGCACTCGGGTCGGTTACAGTGACCAATACTGAGTAGCTTAAGTTACTTTCGAAGTCGGCAGGAGATTCAAGGCTCAACGCACCTGTAGCAGCATCGACTGAAACAAGCGTGCTATCAACACCAGATAATTCATAGCTCAAGCTAGCAACACTAGGCGCAGTTGCCTGTGCTTCGACTATACCAACAACGGCTGTTCCTTCATCCATAACAAATGGGCCAGCCGAGATAATGGTTGGAGCAGCTTCATTTTGGTCAGTTACATTAATAGAAACAACCTGGTCTACATCGTTAGATTCATCACTTACAGTTATTGTAATCGAATAAGCTGTTGCACGAGCTTCAAAATCAGGCGCTTCGTTAAAAGTCAGGACACCATTTGCAGAAAGGCTAAACAAAGCATCATCAGCAGAACCAGTTAATGCAAATGATAAAACTTCACCCTCGATCGATGTGGCTCCAACTGTACCAACTGCTCGCTGATTTTCAGGAACCGAAAACGAATTCTCAGAAGTGAAAACTGGCGGAGCTGTTTCAACAACGTGAGCTGTTACTTCCACAACGTTAAGTGCAACTGTTGTTGCGAGCGACTCTTCGTCGTTCAATGTTACAACACCAATCAGATCAACTGAATCATTATTAAATTCAGTAAAATCACCCGCTTCGAATGCCTCAACTAAGTCCAGTACAACTTTGTTTGTATCGGCGGCTTCTGCTTGAGCCTGCTTTTTAGCAACAGATACCGACGAAGCAGCAACCGAACCAAAATCTTCAGCTTCTACTTCTTCGAGAGCCTTTGATACTACCGAGATAGTACTTGAAGCTACATCAAGAGTGTATTCAGCAACCGCAACCGCAGTCTCAACATTAACCACCACATTGTTGTCAGTAGCCTCATCAGTAAGGGCCGCACCTAGACTGCCCTCATCAGCACTCTCAATCTCACTAATAATTTCTTGTTCGATTTCATCTAAGTGCTCTATATCACTAAACTTAATGGCTCCGTCAATATTTTCTACAATATCACTTCCATTACCTTCAGCAATGTTAGATGACTCTACAGTGATTTTTGCAATTGCCTGAATAGCTACATCTGTAGCCTTTTCACGTGAAATTGCATTGCCCTCACCTAAAGCAGCCTCACTTACACCAACAACAGTTTCAGACATTACTAAGATTGTTGTCATCAAACTTTCTGCGACAGCTTCTACTGCTTGAGCATCTTCTAGATCATTCAGGTAAGTATCTGTACCCTCAACCTTTTCATAAGGGTTGAAGTTAGCCACATCAAGGCCAACAGGCAAATCAAGAGCTACAACAAACTGTGCTTCAATTCTTACCTGAAGCTCTTCATCAGTCAAACCCTCATCGGCAACTGACTCTTCGAGAGCATCTTTTGCCTCAACAAACAATGTAGTCAAGGGAGTAATTACAGAACCACCCGGGGTACCCTTAAGAACAACACCTGTATTGGCGTAACTTTCACCAGAGATATAATCGATAGTATCTTCGTTCATGACAAGAACAGCTACAAAGTCTTCAATCGCACCGGCAACGTTTTCATTATCGGTTAAGGAGTAGCCACCATCTTTATTTGAAGTCGTAGAGGGTTCTAAGGGATCCTGCGTGAGAAGACCATCACCATTGTAGTCATAAAAAACAGTAGCTTTGTATAGCGGGCCTTTAACAGCAGTACCAGAGATTGTAGCTGGAACTATTGTAACTACGGCTGTGTCAGAAGATTCATTGCCAGCGGCATCGCTTGCAGTAAAGGTTACAGTAGTGTTACCAGCGAAAAACTTAGCTGGTGCATCATTGACTACAGTTACTGCACCATCAACAGCATCAGAACCAACAGCAGCGCTGATAAAAGCAACAACTTCGGCATTTGAAACAGAAACGCTAGAGCTAGTAGCTTGAACAGTAATGTCAACTGGGGCTGTTATTGTAGGCGCTACGTCGTCGACTACTGTAACTACAGCTACAACGCTCGACACATTACCTGCCGCATCAGATGCAGAAAATGTAACGGTTGTATCGCCCAGAGGGAAACTTGAGGGAGCATCGTTGGTAACAGAAACTTCGCCATCCTTGCCATCTGTTGCTGAAGCACTCTCTAGAAACGCTATAATTGCCGCATTTGAAGCAGACACGCCTGCTGAGTCAGCAGCAGAAACCTGAGGTGCGGCGGAAACACTGATAGTTGGTGCAGTTGTATCTGGCGTAGGGGCTTTGCTTGAACCACTATGGCAACCGGCTAAAAGCACAAAAGTTGTTAATGCAAGTGTTAAATTTTTCACGTGAATCCTCGTCATGCAGTTGATTTAATACAGATATACTATATATAAAGTATAAAAAAGAACAGATTTTTAATCATTATGCACAATTTAATAGATTGAGCAACCAAGAAGTTTGCCCATTTTTATATACTTTAAGTTTACGCTTCATACTGGTGCAAAAAATGTAGTAGCACCGCTTTTTATTGCAAAATTTACAATTAATCTACAAGCAGCCTATCTTTAGGAATAATGGAACAGGTATTAACCAGCTAAAAAGACATTTCGAAATTGAACACATCCGTTTAACCAATAAGTTCGCGAACTAGTACCCGCCACCTTTCAAAATAACAACTATACCCTTCCAAACGATCCAAAGATCAAGCTTCAAAAGCCCAAAAGAGGATCTTTTAAGGTATTCATCAACATACTCGTACTCATAGATGGAATTACCCATCTCAGAAGTACCTTTGTTGATATGGCCAAGACCTAACAGACCGCCCTTCAATAGCGAGCGAGTCACATTACCCTGAGATCTATCGCGCTCATAATGAAGTACAGAAAGAGGACGCGGACCAACAATACTCATATCCCCAATCAGCACACTCCAAAACTGCGGCAACTCATCCAGATACCATTTTTTTGCAAACTCACCGACATGGGTTCGACTATCGGGCGTCCACTCAGCAGAAAACGCAATCCAGTCGTGACGTTTGGCACCTTCAGGCTCTATATATTTGGTTTTAATCAGACGAACCTTCCACTTCTTCATCTTCTTACCACCACTCATGCCCCAGTAATAAAAGAACATCGGACCTTTATTTTCAGGTATCAGAATACCCTCAATAACATAGGCAACTTTAAGTAGGAATAATATCGGCAAGCTGGCCGTCAATAGAATTACAGCAACTAACTTATCAAATAGTGTTTTGAAAAAGCGGCCCGGAAGAGCACCATCCAAATCAAAGATATGACCATAGGTCGTTTGAATATATTCAGTTGGTGCAGAGTAGGGAAAAGCTTCCGTTGGCTCAACGTCAAGTGAAACAGCATCATTCATAAACAAATCTCATAAAAGACAATTAAAAAAAAAGCTAAGACCACTCCTCCGGACAGTCTTGCCTCCAATCAGCAAGAGCTTCCTCCAAAGAATAAATAGACGTATATCCATTGCTAGCTAGATATGCTGGGTAAATATTATTAGAACGAGTCAGCTTTTTGATTCTAACCGAGCTAAATGGATGGTTTATGGCAAATGGTTTTGTTAAGCAATCGATCAGATAAGATGCAATCAACAAAAACTTAACTGGCACTCTTGGAATCCATACATTAATACCTGAGACACCAGCAATCGCATTCACATACTCTTCTATCGAAGGGCATGGGTTCATTGACATATTAAACAGAGTCACTCTATCAGCTTGTGACTTCTCATCGTTAAGCACCCAGCACATAGCATTGCAAAGCTCTTTAACATACACACCCGCTTTGCGGGTTTTCTGGTTGCCAGTATAAAAGAAATAGCGATTGCGTACCGCTTTGATAAGACGAGAAACATTTCCACCCTCACCCGGACCAAAGACAACCCCCGGACGCACAATAACTAATTGTCGGGCATCAATATTCTTAGCCTGCCAAACCTGATGGATTTTCTCAGCAGCTAGCTTAGAACTTCCATAAGCTGTTGTGGGAACAGGCAGGGAACTCTCATCCTTAAACTCTTCACTGGGCCCGTAGGGCGCAATAGAACTAGTAAATATCACCTTTTCACAGTTAACATGTTCGGCCCACTTGCAGACGTTTTCTGCGCCAAGCAGGTTTGATTGGTAATACTCATAGCCTTCATGACCAGGCTCACGGTGAACAGCTGCAAAATTCGCGACCAGCGTTACCGATTCTGAGGGAACCCATTCGATTAATTGACGAACATCACCAACCACCACATGTATCTCAGAATAGGATTCCAACATTTTGCGACGGAAACTTGAAGTTTTAATGGATAACGGCTCGTGGTCGTAAAGATATACCTTCTCGAACCCCTGATTTTCCAGCAAGTGCCGAGCAAAGAAAGCACCAATAAACCCTGTACCACCGAATATAACCGCACAATTCAAAATATACCCCCAACTACATAATAAAAATGATTTAAGTAATTTTGATAATATTGATCCAAAATCATCAAATCCATAAAACCATTGCACACAAACATATTTTTTTTGAAATTCTATATGAAATCGGCTTAAAACGTTACTTTTAACTAAATTCAAATAACTCATTTATAAGCTTTAAACTAACACTGAAGACCAGAAACAGCCTTTAAAAATAACTACTAACCATAATTTGTAATTGTAACATCAAAAAAGAATTTGGAAACAAAGCCATTGAGCCTGGCTCTACAGTTTTTTCCAATCGGTCAAATCCCGTTCAATCAGGGCCTCAGTGCGCTTAATGTCAGACAAGAAATAAGTCAACAAATCTTCCTTAAAAGAAACAGATAATTCTTGGCGGTTAGATTTTTTCCGAAGTTTTGATTTAATCCATTCAATATACGTAGGTTTGGTTTGACGGAGAACTCCCCGTAAAAAGAACATAGGCGCCCTAAGGAGCTTAGGAGGAGATAAGACTAAGTTGGCAATAAACTCAGAACGATGAGAGTGCGAGCCGTTGACTCTTGGAAAAACTGTCCGGCCGTCGTAGTTAAGATCCAGAAATTTTAACGTTTTCTTATAAGTCCCCAACGTATCTTTTTGTAGATCGTCCTGCAATAAAATAATTCGCTGCGCTTCTGGAACGACCTCAAAGAAACGCTCAATTTGCTCTGCAAAAAGAGCAATTTCACCATATTGTAAAAACTCCGGTGCTCTACAAGCGTTTGGTATTTTCTGCCCAGTCTTACGGACATTTTGCAATAACCATGCTTCCTCAAAAGAAACTACATCCTCATTTCTCGCGAAAATCTGCTCCATATGAAAAGCATGCGAAACACTAATTGGGTTGCGAAGCATTACTATAAATTTTGCTTGAGGATTTATCTCTAGCGCATTTTTAACAGCAGTCTGCGACCTAAGATAGTTAGTAGAACCCTCTCCTACAACTGAGTGTATTCGTTGGTCTGCATGAGAAAATAATTTTAAGTAATCACTATCATTACTAAGAAAATGCTGCTCCTTAAGATGCGGATAATCAGTTGAAAGATAAAATGGTTCTTTAGGATTTGAAAAAAATACCTTCGGATGTTCTGATAAATAATGAGCGAGTGCACTCGTCCCACACTTAGGTGCGCCAATGATAAATAAATTAGGTTTCATTACTCTTTCCAGTGATTTAAATTTCTGCCAGTAATCTCAGATAGCAAATCTATCTCATCTGTCAACTCGGCAATAATACTTTTTCTTACGCCAGGCTCTAACTTAGTTCGACCAACTCGCTTAATAAATAAACCTTTAATAAGTTCTTGAAAATTATAGCTAAGTTTTGTTCGAACGAATTTTTTCAGCCCTCTGACGATAGGCTGTAAAAATGAATTAGGCGATTGATAGAGCTTAGCAAGCGCATCAAACCTATTAAAATGTGCTGTACCATGACGAGGAAACTCATCAAGAAGATAATCTTCAAGGCCTAGAAAACGAGTAACATTAAGATAAGTCTCTTTCGTGTTTTTATGCATATCATCCTGAAATATAATAAGGACTTGATTGCGTGGAACATAGTTTAAAACACTGGCTAACTGTGTTCCCAACGAAACAACATTTCTATAATGAAGTAACTTAGGATCAGCACAATTTTTAGGATAAACCCCAGAACTTATCCTTTCATCCTGACGGATCCATGCTGTATAAAAATCTTTAATATCCTCATTATCATTAAACAGCTGCTCCATATGAAAGGCGTAAGCTATTTCAACTAAGTCTCTAAGCATAATGATAAATTTTGCATTTGGCTGATATTCTACAATATTAAGAATCGCAGCTTCTGACATTATATAGCGTGTACTTGCATCAATAACGGCATTATGCGTAGTTTCATCGGCGCCAGAAAATAAAGATTCATAATCTGCGATAGTGTTTATTTTAAGATTGGCATTTTTTTGTTTTAAGTCAGTACTCCAATAAGATGGTTCTTTTGGATAACAAAGAAATGCATTCGGATGTTGGGACAAGTAGGTTGCAAGCGCAGTTGTGCCAGCTTTTGGCGCCCCAATTATAAAAGTATTAGGACTCTTCAACGCTTATAGCCCCAAGATTCAATTAAATTAAGTGAAAATGTTTTATCCATCCATTCTACGTTTGGCCTTGATTTATCTATAAGCTCTGCTTTAATCATTGAACTGAGAACAGGTTGTTCCTCCAGCTCTTTGTATAGCAATCTCTTTAAGAGTGAATTTTTCTTTCCATAGGCAATCACTTTCTGCCCGCCTAAACGCTTCAAATAAATGGACAGTATCTTCAGAGCTCTTGCCATTTTTGGATTTCTAGACGAAGAGGCTTTATTCACTGGTTCGGCAAAACTGACATCCCAATGGCAGTTTTCAATTTTCAAAAATGAGCATAAATTCAAGTAAAGTTTCTTAGGATTTGTCTTTAGTTCGTTAAAGTCATAGATAAATATATCTTCTAGAGGAAAGGTATCTGCATAAACAGAAAAATATTTTTTATATTCCAAAACATCCCAAGAGAATTTCTCTGACGCATAATCAGTAGTATCCCCATGAAACATACCATTTTTCTTTGAATACAAATAATCTGAAACAAAATAGCTGCAAGGCTCTCTAAGACCGACAATAAGTTTTGGTTTCTCTAGCGTATCCTTTATTTTTCCAGCAACACCTTCCTGACGAAAGTAACGATGCCCAACCTCACCAACTACTTTATTTCCTTTAGAATCACTAAAAAATGACTCGTACCAATTAACGCCTTTTTCATAATTCAAATCGAAGAAGTTTGTTTCCTTAACTGGAGTCAAAAAAACTTCAGGATGCTTGTGCAATACATGGTACAACCAAGTGCTACCCGCCTTACCAGTCCCTATATATATAAGATTTGGTAACTTATCATTTTTTGAAATATTAATTATAGTTCTCCATTGTATGGGTAAGCCTTAGAGAGCTTGTCAGTTCTTTATAAATATCGATATGTGCCTTTTCAAAATATTTGGCTTTACCTATAGTTGATGTGGATTGGGTAGTTTTGGAGGGAATGTGAAAACTTCTTCGCAACTTATCCTCCCAATTTTCATCAACCTTCTCTAGAAAACTTAATTCATAAAGCGAACCATCTCTCAAATTTTCGTATTTTGCGCACGGGACACCTAGGCCTGGAAGGCGACTAAGGGAAAATTCAGTTTCTATACAAGTCTGTGCAAGCCTTATACTAAACTGGTCCGATGAATCGATAATACTCAAGAGGCGACCATACTGGTCCTTGTCAATATGCCCATTAAGTAACAATCTATCGATAGTCTTATCTAAATAGAATGGCATGTTCCAGTGATTAAGCTGTGATAGCGCAGTAGAAATAGGATGCCTAACTAATTGAAATGCGAAAGCATTAAAAGTTTTACTTAAGTATGGCAGGCACCAATTTGCATTTGCCATCTTAACAAATGGTGTATATGACTGATCTAAATTAATTTTTTTAGGCGTAGTGGCACTAGTAAATCTAGCTTTACAGGTAAAGCAATCATTAAGAAAGTCTTTAGTTTCACAGATTTCGGCTTCTGATAAATACTGCTCTCTTAACTTAAAATTATACTTTCGCGAAGCAAGCCAAGCATTACGCTCCAATAAGGGATCACTGATACATACCACTCGATCAAGGTTGGACATCATTTGAGTTACCCACGTTGAACCACTTCGTGGAATAAAACCCATTATAATTGGACTTCTAAAGTTTACCTTTGCTAACTCGGCAGTTTTAAGATCATTAAACACATTACGAACCACATTTCTTGC
>Ga0206127_1002935_pt1 | contig 16281 bp, 14 predicted proteins | sample Helgoland_Spring_6_FD_148646 | JGI IMG/M metagenome (GOLD analysis project Ga0206127, IMG submission 148646) | Pelagic subsurface seawater microbial communities from Kabeltonne, Helgoland, North Sea - Helgoland_Spring_Bloom_20160419_1 | ecosystem: Environmental > Aquatic > Marine > Epipelagic ...
ATTCCAACCCGATCAAGATGGGCATCGGCAAAATCAAAGAGCGCGGCGCGCGTGTGATTGGCGTAAACCCGATCCGCACAGGTTATAACGCGGTTGCCGATGATTGGGTTGGCATCACACCCGGCACCGACGGTTTGTTCATCCTCGCGCTTGTGCACGAGTTGATGAAAGCTGGTAAGATCGACCTTGAGTACCTCGCGCAATACACAAACGCGCCAGTGTTGGTCGACGCTGATACTGGTTTGTTGATGCGTGACGAGGCTGGCAAAGAGCTGGTGATTGATCGCAACACTGGCAAGCTCACTCCTTTTGATCAAAAGGGCGTGCGCCCTGATCTCTCTGCCTCGCATCGTCATGCTGGTGTGACGCACAAGCCTGTGTTTCATTTGATGGCAGAGCGGTATCTCTCCGAGGAATACGCCCCCGAAGCTGTCGCCGAGCGTTGCGGAATTCCAGCCGAACGCATTCGCGGCATCGCCAATGAGATCGCACGTGTGGCGTTCGAGGAAAGTTTTGAGCTAGATCACGAGTGGACCGATTTCCGCGGTGAGACGCATTCCAAAATGACGGGCCGCCCTGTTTCGTTCCACTCCATGCGCGGTATCTCTGCACACTCTAACGGCTTCCAAACCTGCCGCTCCCTGCATGTCTTGCAAATCCTGCTTGGCACAGTCGAAGTTCCCGGTGGCTTCCGCTTCAAACCGCCTTATCCAAAGCCATCAACGATCCACCCGAAGCCGCACTATGGCGTAACACCTGGCAAGCCGCTTGATGGTCCGCACCTTGGTTTCGTGCATGGCCCTGATGATCTTGCGCTGAAAGACGATGGCTCTGCCGCGCGTATCGACAAAGCGTTTACGTGGGACAACCCCATGTCCGCGCATGGCATGATGCATATGGTGATCTCCAACGCGTATGCGGGCGATCCCTACAAGATCGACACACTGTTTATGTATATGGCGAATATGGCGTGGAACTCTTCGATGAACACGCGTGGCGTCATCGACATGCTGACAGATAAGAACGAGGAAACGGGCAAATATGTGATCCCACGGATCATCTACTCCGATGCCTATTCCTCTGAAATGGTCGCCTACGCCGATCTGATCCTGCCTGACACGACCTACCTTGAGCGTCACGACTGTATCTCTCTGCTCGATCGTCCGATCTGCGAAGCTGATGCTGCTGCCGACGCAATTCGCTGGCCCGTGATTGAGCCTGATCGCGATGTGCGCGGCTTCCAATCAGTGCTGTGTGAACTTGGTGCACGTCTTGATTTACCGGGCTTCATCAATGAGGACGGATCGCAGAAATACGCGGATTATGCCGACTACATCACCAACCACATTCGCAAGCCGGGCATTGGCCCGCTCGCAGGGTGGCGCATGGGAGAGAACGGCCTGCAAAACGGCCGCGGCGACGCGAATGAAGCGCAGCTGGATGCCTACATCGAGAACGGCGGTTTCTTTGTGGAGCACATCCCAGAGGGCGCGAACTACTACAAACCGTGGAACATGGCCTACCAAGAATGGGCTGTGGGCATGGGCATAATCGACAAGCCAGAGCCTTATCTGTTTCAGCTCTACGTTGAGCCAATGCGCAAGTTCCAGCGTGCCGCTGAAGGACATGGCGAACGTCAACCGCCAGAGCATCTGCGCGAGCGTATCAAAGAGACAATGGATCCGCTTCCCGTCTGGTACGAACCCTTCGAAGATGGTGCAGTTGACGTGGATGAATACCCCGTACATGCCCTCACGCAGCGCCCGATGGCGATGTATCACTCATGGGGTAGCCAGAACGCTTGGCTGCGTCAGATCCATGGGCATAACCCGCTCTATCTTCCGACGAACCTGATGCAAAAGCATGGGCTGAAGGATGAAGACTGGGCGACTGTCAGTTCCACACATGGCTCCATCACGGTGCCTGTCATGGAAATGGCAGCGCTTAACGCGAACACAATCTGGACATGGAACGCAATCGGCAAGCGTAAAGGCGCATGGGCCTTGGAAGAGGACGCGCCGGAAGTCACCAAAGGTTTCTTGCTCAACCACCTCATTCACGAGCTGATGCCGCCGAAAGGCGATGGCCTGCGTTGGGCAAACTCTGATCCAATCACAGGCCAAGCCGCATGGTTCGACCTACGCGTGAAAATCGAGAAAGCCGCGAACCCTCCAAGCGAGAGCCAGCCAGCATTGGCACCGATTAAATCACCTGTTCCGGCAGGTCCTAAAGAATTGAAGTGGAAGCTTGGCCAATGACCACCCTCCCCACCAGCACCCAGAAAAAACTCGGCCTCGTCATTGACCTTGATACATGCGTGGGCTGCCATGCTTGCGTCGTGTCTTGCAAAGGCTGGAATACCGAAAACTATGGCGCGCCTTTGAGCGATCAAAACCCTTACGGCGGCGATCCATCCGGCACGTTTCTCAACCGCGTACACTCGTTCGAAGTGCAGCCCGATGAAGGCGCAGCGCAACTGATCCACTTCCCCAAGTCCTGCCTGCACTGCGAGGACGCGCCTTGCGTCACTGTTTGCCCGACAGGTGCGAGCTACAAGCGTGTCGAGGATGGTATCGTTCTGGTGAACGAGCAAGATTGCATCGGTTGCGGTCTCTGCGCATGGGCCTGCCCATATGGCGCGCGCGAAATGGATGCGGCAGAGAAAGTCATGAAGAAGTGCACGCTCTGTGTGGATCGGATTTACAACGAAAACCTACCCGAAGAAGATCGCCAGCCCGCATGTGTGCGCACATGCCCGTCAGGCGCTCGTCACTTTGGGGATCTCGCGGATAAGACATCCGACGTGAGCATCCTTGTCGCAGAACGCGGTGGTTTCGATCTGATGCCAGAGCAAGGCACCAAGCCAGTGAACAAGTACTTGCCACCACGTCCGAAGGACACCATGGAAGAGTTCGACATCCTCGCGCCTTATCTTGAGCCTGTTGCAAAAGACGCAGGTGGCTTCCTAGGTTGGCTAGACAAAGCCCTAGACGCCCTACCGGGAGGAGCGAAATAATGCATCCAGCACCGTCAATTATTCTCTTTACCACCCTTTCAGGTCTTGGCTTTGGCTTGCTGACCTTCCTCGGTCTTGGCATGCCCGGCTCCACCGGGTTCACAGCCTTTGTCTTCTTCACCATCGCTTATCTTTTGGCGGTTGGCGGTCTTTTGTTCTCGACGTTCCACCTTGGCCACCCAGAGCGCGCGCTGAAAGCCTTCAGCCAATGGCGTTCTAGCTGGCTATCGCGCGAAGGGATATGCGCTGTTGCGGCCCTCGTCATAATGGCGATTTATGGCATTGGACGCGTGTTCTTCGCGCAGCACTGGGGCCTAATCGGTGGCATCGGCGCGATCCTGTCGCTTCTGACCGTCTTCACGACGTCGATGATCTACGCGCAACTCAAGACGGTTCCGCGCTGGCATATGCCACTGACGAGCCCTTTGTTCATGGCACTATCAATCACGGGCGGCGCATTGCTCGCAGGACAAGTACAGCTTGTTATTCCGTTGCTGATCCTGTCTGCGGTCATCCAAGTAGCCTATTGGGTCGTGGGCGATAGTCGTTTGGCACAATCGGGCAGTACTATGGAAAGCGCGACAGGTTTGGGCCATATCGGCAAAGTCAAAGCGTTTGAGCCGCCACACACAGGCACCAACTATTTAATGCACGAATTCATCCATGTGGTCGGCCGCAAACACGCGACTAAGCTACGTGCAATCGCGCTGGTTCTTGGCTTTGCACTGCCCTTGATCTTTTTGACGCTACCCTTCGGCCACATCTTTGCGCTGCTCGCAGTGCTGTGTCATGTCGCAGGCATTCTGACGTCACGCTGGCTGTTCTTTGCGCAAGCGGAACATGTTGTGGGGCTGTATTACGGCAAACGCTGAGCTGCCCGATATTGTAGACAAAAAGCCTCCTTGCGTAATTGCGGCGGGGGCTTTCTAATTCAAAGCAGATTGCTGAATGGCGATCTTTGTTCTCGCAGTACACGCATCACGCAAATCGGACAAAGCAATTAGAGCCAGATCTGCGCGATAAGCCTCAAAGGCCGCGCTATCAGGAAACTTCAAAATATGCGTTTCATGAGAGCCTTCGCTCAGAGTTTGCGCATGATCCTGAACGATACTTACGATCTCAACGCCATGGTGTGCCATGATTTTGAAAGCACGCGTTTCGAAGTCCGCAAACTCAGAAAAGCGCGCATCTTTCACCCATAGTCGCACTGTGACGACAAGATTGGGCATCTATTTCCGCCAGCTGCCGAACCATTTCTTCAAACCATCGCTGGTGTTGGCAATGCTATCACCCGCGTCTTCGAGCACTGGATCAATCCGTGCTTCACGGAAGCGGCGCCAGCGCACCCAGACAGCCCAGACGAAAGCGAAGAAGAGAATCAAAATACCGATGTTAAGCCACGGGATGATACGCACATTAGGATCACCGACCGCGCGCACGCTCACTGCATTCGGGAAGATCGACATGAATTCGTTGCGCCAGCCGTAGTGTTTGATCACCACCCACTGTGGCGCATCTGCGCCGGACTTCAGATCAGAGGCCTCGGCCTGCAAATTCGAGGTGTCGAACTTGAAATACGGCGGCCAGCCCCAGCCTGTGTCTTCGTTGCGATAGACCATGACTTGGTCGTTGGTCAAACGCGTCTGGATAAAGAACACATCGCGGTTTGCGGTCGTCGCAGCGTTGCCTACATCAGTGGCTGCCCAGAAGATCGAGTTCTCGCCGAAATCAATCCGCTTTTCATAGGTGTCAGACACCCGCGCAACGTCATGTTGCGGCAAGGTGTAGTGAAAGAAGGATGCAACGAGGACCCAGAACGTGATCCAAAACACCCTTTTAATATAGCCCATCTGATCAGGCTCCTCTTACATAAAATTTGTAGCGTATATGATAAACGAGATAATGCTGATCGGGATCACATAGACCCCAAGGATCAACTTGCGGCGCAGGGATCCGTCATACTCGAGCAAGCCTTCTTTGACGAACGCGTCGCGATCGCCCTCTTTGATCTCTTCGTCCCACTCAGCCTCTAGCTTGCCGCGCCGAACGGAGCGCGAGTAGAGCGAAAGGCACACGTAAACCACCGACAATGCGAGGAAGCCAAATACCAGCAAACGGACTAGTACGATCATTCTATTTCCTCCTCACCGCGCCCCAAGGGCCAACGGCAGCTATTTTCTTTTCGCTCACGCCCCATGGGCCGTCTTTCTTTGGTGCAGGCGCAGGTGGCTCCATCTCAGCATCATGCCCGAAGAGCGCAGCGCTTGCGCCAACTTTGTCCACTTGATACTCGCGTTCGAGAAAATCCGCCACATAGGATTTTTTGCTTTCATCCCACGTCGCGTGGAGCTGGTAGAACAGCTCATTATGGCAGATGAACAATTGACACACGTCTTGGGGGCTGAGTTGGCTCAAGAGCATATTCACAGAGTCACGATCCGCATGATCCGCGCTACGCAGCGTGTAGAAGTACGCGGGATGATCGGAAGTGATGCGTGGCCATTTGCCCCCCTCTTCTGCCCAACGCAGAAGCGAGGCGAGACCGTGGAATTCTTCTGGCAAATCTTGCGCATGACGCCGCGCGAGCGCGCGAATATCACGGCGCGTAACCCCTGCTAGATCGATCCCGCTTTCCTGCGCGGTATCAATGACAATGAAGTCCATCTTCTGACGTATGATCGCAGCCGCATCGATGCCGCTTGCTTTGACGATAGGTTCAGCCAGATCGTTATACTCCAAGAACTTCGCAATCTGATTGCGGTCCTTCGTGTCGAACACATACTTGATCGGCAGCGCGCCCAACACCGCTTTGCTTCCACTGGAAATCACCGCAGGATGATCCATCCCTTGGAACACATAGAGCCCACCAAAATGCGCCGTCCAGAAATTGCGTTGCTCGAATTCCATCAGATCGAGCCGCACAGGATTGCGCGTCACATCGCCCGTGCGCTTGGCCTTGCTGATCATATCTGCGATCAACACATCATCGAACCACGCATCTTCCTCGCGCATGAAACGATCCACGTCCTGCGCCAGCGCTTCCGCCTCTGCAACTGTGCCGGAAGTCGTATCCGCCTCGATCTTGACCTTGCGAATATCAAACAGACGTACGGGCCCATCGACGGCATAGACAGAGTTCACCAACTCCTCCGCTACTGCATCGCGTGCAGTGAGCGCGAAGAGCTGTGTTTCGTTCTTTTGGATGAATTCCTTGAGGATCTCGTGCGAGGTCGAGAACTTCGCATTCAGCAGCGGCGCGGTCTTTTGATCCGTGGTGAGGAGGATAAACTGCCGGTTCACCCCCGCATGGTTAAGGTAGAGATGATCGTCGAGCTCATCGCCAATCTCGGGCGAGTAGCCAGAAACGTCGATATGAAATTCGCTGAGCTTACTTTGGTGGTTGGTGAGGCAATGTGAATGCACTTTACATCATGACCGCCGCAAGAATTCTCTTAACTGTCGCAAAAGTCGTAGCGGATGGGAAGGCGATGGATAAGGATGCGCCGAATTAAGTCATTAAGCAAGAACAGGAGCGCGCCATGAGCTGGTCACCCGAGAAGACCGAAGTCAAAAGTTGGAACGAGTGGGACACGCTGCGTCATGTCATCGTGGGTCGCGCCGATGATTGCCATATTCCGCCAGAGGAGCCCGCGCTGGACGCGAAAGTGCCTGAGGACAGCGATATGCGCGGTCAATGGGGGCGTCGTCCGCAGGAAACGATTGATCGCGCAAACGAGTTGCTGAACAATTTCGCAGGCATGTTGGAAAAGCGCGGGCTGCGTGTGGATCGCCCCACCTCAATTGATCATTCCGTGCCTGCAACGACGCCTGATTTTCATACGGAAAGCCAGTTCGGCTGTATGCCCCCACGTGATGTTCTTTTGACCGTTGGACACGAGATGTTGGAAGCGACGATGTCCTATCGCTGCCGTTGGTTTGAATATCTGAACTACCGTCCGTTGATGCAGCAGTATTTCAAAGAGGACCCGAAGTTCCGCCACGAAAGCGCGCCAAAACCCCGCTTGACGGATGCGGATTATCACCCCGATTACCTGTCCGAGAAGATCGGTGATGCGAAGCGCTTGGAATGGGCCGCAGAAAAGTTCTTTGTAACCACAGAAGAAGAGCCGCTGTTTGATGCGGCCGATGTGCTGCGTTTTGGCAAAGATCTTGTGGTGCAACACGGATTTACGACCAACGAAAAGGGTATTGAATGGCTGCGTCGCCACTTCCCCGATCACCGTGTGCATACGGTGAATTTTCCTGGCGATCCTTATCCCATTCACATCGATGCGACCTTTACGCCTTTGCGTCCCGGTCTGATCCTGAACAACCCGCAGCGTCGTTTGCCAGAAGATCAACGCAAGATGTTTGAGGCCAATGATTGGGAAATTGTGGATGCGGCGCAACCGTCGCACAACTCGCCACCCCCGCTGTGCTATTCGTCCACATGGTTGTCGATGAATGTGCTGGTGCTTGATCCGAAAACCGTGTGTGTCGAGAAGTCCGAAGTCTATCAAGCCGAACAAATGGACAAGCTGGGCATGGAAGTGGTCGAAGTTGAACTGCGTGATGCATATGCGTTTGGTGGTGGTCTGCATTGCTGCACGGCGGACGTTTACCGCGATGGTGAGTGCGAAGATTACTTCCCGAACATGTGAGTTATCGTGACCTCGTGTGCAGAGCGCACGAGGTCACCTCAGTCCTAACCGATCACATTGAATGCAGGGCCGTACGGGTATTTCGTGATATTCTCGTTGCCTTCTTCTGTGATGATCAAGATATCATGTTCACGGTATCCACCCGCGCCCGGCTGACCGTCCGCGATGGTCAACATCGGCTCCATCGATATCACGTGCCCCGGCTGCAAAACTGTGTCGATGTCCTCGCGCAGTTCCAGCCCAGCTTCGCGCCCGTAATAGTGCGAAAGCACGCCAAAACTGTGCCCGTATCCGAACGTTCGATACTGTAAAAGATCACACGCCTCAAAGAATGCGTTGATTTCATGGGTGACGTCCGCGCAGCTTGATCCAGCCTTGAGCAAAGACAACCCCAACTCGTGCGCGCCGATATTTGCTTCCCAAATCTTAAGCGACGCATCATCGACCTCACCCACAAACATCGTGCGTTCGAGCGCAGTATAGTAGCCCGAAATCATCGGGAAAGTGTTGAGCGAGAGGATATCACCCCGCTCTAGTTTGCGCGACGTCACAGGGTTATGCGCACCATCCGTGTTGATGCCGGACTGGAACCACACCCATGTGTCGCGGTACTCCGCTTCTGGAAACAGCTTGGCAATCTCTAACTCCATCGCATCACGTCCTGCCATCGCAACATCAATTTCGCGCGCGCCGATCCGCACAGCGTCTTTGATTGCAAAACCACCAACATCAGCAACAGCCGCACCCGAGCGGATCAAAGTCAATTCCGCCTCAGATTTGTGCATCCTTTGCAGCATTGTCGCGTCAAATAGATCAACAGTGCGGGACGGCGCGAGGAAGCTATCAAGCTTGGTTTTCTGCAACAGGCTTAAATGATCGCTCTCATAGCCAATAGATTTACCTTTGCCTGCAACGCTTTCGATCGCGCGCCAATAATTGTCGCGCTGCCAGTCTGTGTAAGTAATGTTGTCACCATAACACCATCGCCAAGGTTGGCCCGCATCAATTCCCGCAGAAATCGTCACCGAGGCTTGTGGTGTGACCACCAGCGCGTAGGGGCGCCCGAACGCGCAATATGTGAAGCCAGAATAGTATGAAACGTTGTGCATGGAACTGAACACAGCCGCCTCAACACCCATGTCGGACATGGTTTTGCGCAGCTTGTTCAAGCGGCTTTCGTATTCCGCATCGCTAAATTGTAGAGGGACTTTTTCACCGTTGTGAAAACGGTAGAAATCTGGTCGTGCAGTCATGGTGTGACCTCCATTTTGACGCATCAAAGAGAGGTCCCGGCGTTCAGGACGAGTTTTGCTAAAGAGCGCATCTGAAGATCAGATTGGGGCGACGCCATCGCTTGCGCCCTGAGGGATGTTTGACATGCGCCGTACCAAAGGTCGGGTCTGCTTGCGTCGCAGGACATTCTAATCCCGACATCGCACACACCGCACTGGACAAGTCGCGATCCACGTGCTTTTCCTCAAACAAAACTGCCTTTTGGAGAACACAATGCTCGACACGCCAACAAACCTCGCTTCTTTGCTTAAGGATCCCAGCCTTTTGGCGACCAAAGCCTATATCGGCGGTGAGTGGGTCGATGCTGACGGTGGGACGACGTTTGATGTTCTGAACCCCGCGCGCGGCGATGTGATCGTTCAGGTTGCTGACGTGAGCCGCGCACAAGTCGCAGGCGCGATTGCGCAGGCTGACGTCGCGCAGAAGGACTGGGCGAAGAAGACGGGCAAGGAGCGCTCCAATATCTTGCGCGCATGGTTCGATTTGATGATGGCAAATCAGGAGGATCTTGCTACCATTCTTACCGCAGAGCAGGGCAAACCGATGGCCGAAGCCATGGGCGAGATTGCGTATGGTGCCTCTTTTATCGAGTTCTTCGCAGAAGAGGCAAAGCGTATCTACGGCGAAACAATCCCGGGTCATCAGGCCGACAAGCGCATCACGGTCATCAAGCAACCCATCGGTGTGACCGCGTCAATCACCCCTTGGAATTTCCCCAATGCAATGATCGCACGCAAGGTCGCCCCTGCTTTGGCCGCGGGCTGCGCCATGGTTGCACGTCCGGCGGAAGACACGCCGCTTTCCGCACTCGCCATGGGTGTTCTGGCAGAGCGCGCGGGTATTCCAGCGGGTGTGCTCAGCATTCTGCCCTCCACCGCGTCTAGCGAAATCGGTAAGGAATTCTGTGAGAACCCTGTCGTGCGCAAGCTGACCTTCACTGGTTCCACCCAAGTTGGCCGCATCTTGTTGCGCCAAGCCGCAGATCAAGTGATGAAATGCTCCATGGAGCTGGGCGGCAACGCACCCTTCATCGTCTTTGACGACGCAGATATCAACGCGGCTGTGGACGGTGCGATCATGTGCAAGTTCCGCAATGCCGGTCAAACCTGCGTTTGCGCCAACCGTATTTATGTGCAAGCAGGTGTCTACGATGAATTCGCCGAAAAATTAGCGGCCAAAGTCGGCGCGATGAGCATAGGTGACGCGCTTGCAGGCGCTGTCGATTTCGGCCCGCTGATCAACCCGAGAGCCGCTGAGAAAGTGCATTCACACATAGCCGATGCAAAGGCAAAGGGTGCTACAGTTATTCTGGGTGACACAGAAACGGGGCTATCTGGTAACTTTATCACACCAACGATTGTAACGGGCGCCACCAAAGACATGGCGTTCTCCAACGATGAAACATTCGGCCCATTGGCACCTTTGTTCAAGTTTGAGGATGAGGACGAGGTGATCGCCTTAGCCAATGACACGATCTTCGGCTTGGCGTCTTACTTCTACGCCAACGATCTGAGCCGCGTTTACAAGGTTGCAGAGGCTTTGGAGTATGGCATCGTCGGTGTGAACACAGGCATCATTTCCACAGAGGTTGCGCCCTTTGGCGGCGTGAAGCAGTCCGGTCTCGGACGCGAAGGCAGCCATCACGGAATCGAGGATTATCTCGAGATGAAATACATCTGCATGGCGGTTTAAACGCGCGGCGCAGCCCCATGGGTGGACCGGAAAAGGCAAAGTGACAAACGATGTATTTCAAAACGCGCTAGACGCGCTTGGTGTAGGCGAACCGCCGCGCGTGTGGTCGTTTATTGTCACGATCTTTGGCGATCTCGCACAGCAAGCAGGGGATCGGCTATCGGGCCCTGTCTTGGGGAATATACTGTTCCCCGTCGGCGTTCGCCCTGAAGCGATGCGCGTCGCCTTGCATCGTTTGCGTAATGAGGGCTGGATCGAAACCACCAAACAAGGTCGCGTGGGTCTGCATGGATTGACCAGATTTGGGCTGGAAAAAAGCGCGATAGCGAGTGAGACGATCTATGCGCCCTCAAACGCGGCTGGTTCTGATTGGCATGTGTTGTGCTTTGCGCCAGTGCCCTCGGTCACGGAGCAAGTGCGCGCAAGCACTTTGACAAAGCAAGGCTACATCGCCGTGTCGACAGGGGTGTATCTTGCGAACGGGCCTTGCGTTAAGACCCCAAGCGACGCACTTGCGCTGAATGGATCCTTAGGGGACGTGCCGGTGTGGTTGTCACACTCTATTGTCTCAAGTGCGCAACGCACGGCCTTCCGTGCGCTTACTTGTGATTTGGAACGGCTTGGCTTAGATCACTTCAACGTCGCTGACTTCACACCTATTCAAATTGCAACGCTACGGGCGCAGATCGTACATCGCTGGCGTAAGCTAGTTTTGAAGTTGCCTGATGTGCCCGACGTCTTGTACGGCGCGGATTTTGAGGGAAGGCGGTGCCGCGTCGAGGTTCTGCACACTCTGGATGTTTTGCAGCGCCCCACAATTGCGTCACTGATCTGAGGACTGCTCCAAAGCAAGCAAGGCGGCAAGCCCTGCGCGGTAGTCTGGGTAGAGCAACGTCACCCCTAGCTCTGACTTGATACGATCATTTCGAACGCGCTTGCTTTCCGCATAGAAACTACGCGCCATCGGGGTCATCTCGGCTGTTTCAAAATCAACCTCTTCTGGCAAAGGCAGGTCCAATAGTTCCGCGGCATGTGCAATCACATCTTGCGGCGGCGCGGGATCATCATCGCACATATTATAAATAGCTCCAGCGTTCGGATCTGCGATGGAGGCCGCGAGGATCTGCGCGATGTCCTCTACGTGGATACGACTGAAAACCTGCCCTTCTTTGATGATCCGACGCGCTGTGCCTGCGCGTACTTTGGAGAAGGGTCCGCGACCGGGTCCGTAGATGCCCGCGAGGCGAAAGATGTGCAGGGGCAGGTTCGGGATGGATTGCCAGTCCGCTTCAGCCGCAACACGCATTTGACCGCGCTTGGTGGCGGGTTTCAGTGGGCTACTCTCATCGACCCAGCCGCCATTGGCATCGCCATATACGCCGGTCGTTGACAGGTAACCCACCCATTCAAAATCAGGCGCATGGCGCACTATATCTTCGCGCAAAGCGTTGAGGACCGGATCGCCATTCGCACTAGGCGCAGCGGAAATAAGCAGGTGCGTTGCGCTATGCAAGGTCTCGCGCAGGTCCGTATCTGGCCAGATCACCGTGGTCACGCCCGTCGCGTCAAGCGCTGCGGTTTTGTCAGAGGAGCGCGTCGTACCCGTGATCGTGAACTCTTGCTCAAGCAGGAGAGGCGTCAACGCACGCGCAGAAAAGCCGTGCCCAAAAGAAAGCAGATGTTTTGTCATGCCGCTTTAGTGCGACAGGCGCTGCACGGTTGCAAGTGCGCGTCGCTTTAGTTTCTATGAGAGTATGACCGATGATCCAGACTTAGACGCAGCCTACGGGCTTAGCGGGCCGGATGGTTCGAAAAAGCTGTATGCCGCATGGGCATAAACCTATGACCGCAGCTTTGCCGAAGATATGCAGTATCGCGCACCGCAAGCAGTTGCAGAGTGCTGTGCGAAAATCTCTGGAACGACGCCTGTTTTGGATCTGGACGCGGGAACTGGATTGTTAACAGTTGCGCTTGTGCAACAGGGTATCGAGCTAGTGGATGGTACGGATATCTCGCCCCAAATGCTGGTGGAGACGGAGAAGAAGAACGTCTATCAGCGCTTGTTTGAAGGGGATCTTACCCAACGACTTGAGGTGGATGAAGGAGGCTATGCTGGTGTCGTGAGTTCTGGCACATTCACCCACGGACATGTCGGGCCTGATGCGTTGGAAGAGGTTCTGCGCTGCATGGCAAGTGGCGCTTGGGCTGTGCTGAGCGTGAATGCAAAGCGAGGAGCAGTAGAGAAAATGTTCAACAGGATGCATGGGAAAGCCCGACCACGGGCCGACCTTGATGTTGCAATGATGCCGAGAATGCACATGGTTGTAGAGGAATGGCGCATGCAACAAACGATGCATCCAGTAAAAATGAAACGCTGACCAGAAGGGTAAAAGGATCAGCGAAAGAGTGAACCAAGCTTGATTGCCGAGCGGTGTGATCGTCGAAGCGTATCCCTTCGCCATCAGCCAAATTGTGAGCGCACTGAAGAGTGTCAGAAACCCTAAGCAGGAAACCCGCGAGTGAAACATGTTGTCGTGCACTTGGTTAGAGAAGCTCCAAAGGCGGTTGCCTTTGGCTATCTCACGCTTGTCAAATTTTAACTTTGTACCCAGCCTTTTACGCATGAAGAAATACCAATGGAGCCTGCCTGCACTGATCAAAACCAAGGCGAAATTCTCACTCCACAGGTGAGCGATCTAAACGATTTGGAAACTGCTTGCTGAGGCGAAGTCGGGATAGATCCAAAGCCATAGAGCGATCACAAGTATGACCATCTTCACCCGACCTGACAGCGTCAGCCAAATGACGCACAAACCAACGCGAAAGGAAACCAGCGCGCACGGGCCATTTGAAGATTGAGCCGTCCGCGAGAGGCAAGTCAGGGTGATAATTCCAGCCCGAAGACTTTGATTTTCTCAAAATGTGATCCCTGAGGTAGCCTTACTTGCTGCAGCAAGTAAGGCTACGTTGCGTAGTTACTGCCTTCATCGTCCAGAATACCCTTAAGCTCTGCAAGATGGCGCTCATCTTGCTCCGGGTATTGCTCAAGCTCATGTGCTGTTTTCTCTGCAATCTCATCAGGCAGCACACGCAAAGGCTGACCCGTCTGCAATGCTCGAATATATGTCTCGCAGGACCGCTCAAAGTAAAACAAGCGATTGAACGTGTCGGCCACGGTATCGCCAATTATCATGACCCCGTGATTGCCCATCACCATCACTTTCTTTTTGGGATCATCAAAAAGTTTCGCACAGCGCTCCCCTTCTTCTTCAAACGCGAGTCCACCATAATTTTCATCGATCACCACACGATTGAAAAACGTCGCTGAATTCTGATCAATCGCAGGTAAGCGGCTATCAGCCAGCGACGCCAACACGGTCGCAAAAATAGAATGCACATGCATTGCGCAACGCGCGTGCGGGCAATGTCGGTGCATCCCACCGTGCAGCCCCCAAGCAGTTGGATCCGGCGCATCGGGCCCCTCAAGCGTCTTAGGGTCATTGGCATCGACGATGATTAAATCAGACGCCTTGATCCGGCTGAAATGCACCTGATTGGGGTTCATCAAAAACTGCGTGCCTTCGTTGTTTATCGAAAGGGAGAAGTGGTTCGAAACCGCCTCATGCATATTGAGACGCGCGGTCCAACGGAAAGCGGCCGCAAGGTCGACGCGTTCTTGCCAGTGATCCATATTTGGGCGTGTTCCGGTGTTCATTGTACGTTTCTTTCTTTTGATGTGAGCGCGCGTGAGGGTACCCAAGCATATCCATTCGCGCAAAGAATACAGGCCTCACGCAGACCATGCGGTTTATTGGTTGGTTCTTGCAAGATATGACCACTATGGGCGTCGGCTTTGCTTGCAGCAACATCAGGATCCGTCGCAAACAGATGAAACTGCGCACCGCCGCGTGTCGGCTTCGGGCCGCAGAGACGGCAGAGGATGCGAGTGATAGGTGCCGTCGCTATGGAGCTGAAAGACCTGATCACTGTAGGTCATGATCGCGAAATCGCCCGAGACACGATGCGCTTTCATATCGAAAACGGCACTTAGGAAGTCTGCTTGTGCGATCACGTCGCGCACAAGAATGTTAAGCCCTAATCCGCGCAAAGACGCGCCAAAGTCTGCGGCGCTTACCGTTTCATAGTCCATTTCGCATACTCCTCCTTGCGCTCAATCAGATGCTTGAACATCCCTCAAGCTCGTGTCAACTTTGGACATGAACACAGTGAATTTCAAAACATGGCCGCAAAGTGCGCCACGATTGGTTAACGTTGCGGCGGGACGCTCAGCCGCTGACCTTGTGATCAAAGATGGCACATGGGTGAATGTGCACACCCGCGAATGCCTCGAAAACCACGATCTTGCCATTGCAGACGGGCGTTTCGCTTATTGTGGACCGGACGCGGACCATTGCATCGGGCCGGACACGGAGGTGATAGACGCACAGGGTCGTTACATGATCCCAGGTCTGTGCGACGGGCATATGCATATTGAGAGCGGTATGCTCACCCCTGCTGAGTTCACGCGCGCTGTGATCCCGCATGGCACAACGTCGATGTTCACCGACCCGCATGAGATCGCCAATGTGCTTGGCCTCGCGGGTGTGCGTTTGATGCATGACGAGGCGATGAGGCAACCGATCAATGTGTTCACGCAAATGCCTTCTTGCGCGCCGTCCGCGCCGGGTTTGGAGACGACAGGCTTCGAGATTAGCGCTGACGATGTTGCCGAAGCCATGGCGTGGCCCGGTATCATCGGGCTAGGCGAAATGATGAATTTCCCCGGTGTCGTAAACGGCGATCCGCAGATGTTGGCGGAGATCGCAGCAACGCAAAATGCGGGCAAAACTGTTGGAGGGCATTATGCTTCGCCGGATCTGGGACCCGCGTTTCACGCTTACGCAGCGGGCGGTCCTGCGGATGATCATGAGGGCACATGTGAAGCCGACGCAATTGCACGCACGCGCCAAGGGATGCGCCACATGATGCGGCTTGGCTCCGCTTGGTATGATGTTGAAAGCCAGATCACGGCGGTCACGGAAAAGGGCCTTGATCCGCGTGGATTTATCCTGTGCACCGATGACAGCCATTCAGGCACAATTGTGAATGAAGGCCATATGAACCGCGTTGTACGCCATGCGATTGAGTGTGGGTGTGATCCTTTGATTGCCTTGCAAATGGCAACGATCAATACTGCGACGCACTTTGGGTTGGAGCGCGATCTTGGCTCTATCGCACCGGGACGGCGTGCGGATGTGATCCTAACCTCAGACCTTAAGACCCTGCCAATTGAGCATGTGATCGCACGCGGCCAAACAGTCGCGCGAATGGGAATTTGCGAAGTCGAATGTCCCCATCTTGACTGGCCGCGACACGCACGCAGAACGGTACATATGGGGCCTGCCAAGAACGCTGATGCGTTTGAAATTAGTGCGCCTGATGGGGCCAATTCAGTGCGAGCCAATGTGATTGGTGTAGTCGAAAACCAAGCGCCTACGAAAGCGTTGAAAGCAGATTTGCCCGTCACCAACGGCCTTATCGAAACGACAGGTGACATTTGCCAGATTGCTTTGGTGGAGCGGCACCGTGCTACTGGGGGTGTGGTGAACGGGTTCGTCC
>Ga0206127_1002937_pt1 | contig 16262 bp, 10 predicted proteins | sample Helgoland_Spring_6_FD_148646 | JGI IMG/M metagenome (GOLD analysis project Ga0206127, IMG submission 148646) | Pelagic subsurface seawater microbial communities from Kabeltonne, Helgoland, North Sea - Helgoland_Spring_Bloom_20160419_1 | ecosystem: Environmental > Aquatic > Marine > Epipelagic ...
TCAAGGTCACAACACTATCACAACCTGCAGCATTTGTCAATGTGTAAGTTGCTGAGTTGTTGGAACTCGTGTAGGTGACACCGTCAATCCAAGTGTAGCTGTTACAAGCTGTCTGTATGTCTGTTCCGGTGGTTGGGCTGTTTATAGTCAGGTTCAAGGTCACAACACTATCACAACCTGCAGCATTTGTCAAGGTGTAAGTTGCTGAGCTGTTGGAACTCGTGTAGGTGACACCGTCAATCCAAGTGTAGCTGTTACAAGCTGTCTGTATGTCTGTTCCTGTGGTTGGGCTGTTTATAGTCAGGTTCAAGGTCACAACACTATCACAACCTGCAGCATTTGTCAAGGTGTAGGTTGCTGAGTTGTTGGAACTCGTGTAGGTGACACCGTCAATCCAAGTGTAGCTGTTACAAGCTGTCTGTATGTCTGTTCCTGTGGTTGGGCTGTTTATAGTCAGGTTCAAGGTCACAACACTATCACAGCCTGCAGCATTTGTCAAGGAGTAAGTTGCTGAGCTGTTGGAACTCGTATAGGTCACACCGTCAATCCAAGTGTAGCTGTTACAAGCTGTCTGTATGTCTGTTCCTGTGGTTGGGCTGTTTATAGTCAGGTTCAAGGTCACAACACTATCACAACCTGCAGCATTTGTCAAGGAGTAAGTTGCTGAGCTGTTGGAACTCGTGTAGGTGACACCGTCAATCCAAGTGTAGCTGTTACAAGCTGTCTGTATGTCTGTTCCGGTGGTTGGGCTGTTTATAGTCAGGTTCAAGGTCACAACACTATCCTGACCTGTAGAAGAGGTTAAAGTATCTACAGGAGCGGATGTGCTAGAAGTGTAAGTAACTCCATTTATCCATGTATAACTACCACAAGCAAAAATCGAATCATACGAAGTGGCTGAAGTTGGAGCATTTAGGGTAAGATCTAAATATTGGTAATCGCTACAAGCTCCCCCAGTTGGAACAAAAACGTAAACTCCTGAAGTAGAGTATGAGGATTGGCTTACAGGCCAAAAATAGCTTGTTGCAACCGTATCTACAATCTCAATAGGGTTACCATAATTTACATACAGACCGATTATAGAACCGTCATTCTTTGACCTCAATGTTCTTTGATTGCTTGTTGAAGAATCTGTCGGCCACATAATTAATGTCAATGCATTTCCTGCTTTCCAGTTAGGTCTATTGGTTATTTCGGTAATGATTGAAGAAACATCAACAGTATAATATGTTGAATCTTTGGTCCAATTATCAACGGTCCATTCAACTTTCTCGTTTGTTTGAGGAAGAGAGGAAAGGTGATAAGACGTGTTAGAAAAAGAAGATGTACTATCTAAAGCAACCCCGGCTATTGTTATTTTCAAGGGACTACTGTCATTACTTCGAGCAACCATAGATACCCTCGCAGACTGTATATTGGTGCCTTTTTCCAGTCCCACATCACTAAATCTAAAGCCTGATTTTAATAGCTTACCAGAGGTGCCGCCCAACTGTAGAGCCTTAGAACCTAAATTCATTGAACCGTTATTCTGAAATTCCTTGGCATCATCATTATTGGCAGAAACAAAAGAACTGTCTATACCATCGATTCGTGTAAAGTCTAAATACAGAGTAGAATCACAACCATGTTCAGAAATAAAAGATGACGAGTAAAGACCAGATGCAAAAATCGTGTCTCCTTGCCAATAGAAAGGCGTACAATAAGACAGCTGATGGATGGTATCTGAATAGGATTGATTTATCTCTAAACTCAATATTAGAATTGAGTCTTGACCTTGTGAATCCGTCAACTCTTCTATAACGATATTGGATGACTCATAAGTTTCATTATTTACACCCCAATAATAATTGTCACATTCCTTTACAGTGTCGATAGATGAGTAATTGAGTGGTATTAGTTCAACTTCAAGAGGGATCCAATGTGTGTGCTCGCCATGGATAACAATAGAATCTTTCGTAACACTAGTATCCGTTGTAGATAAATTCGTGAATTTCAATCGGATTGAGACATCAGCAGTATCACCAATTGGAATAATCAAGGGAAAAACCTGTGATGTAGTAACTCCATAAGGAAGAGATAAACTATCAATAACAAGGTCTGGCTTTTTTGTGTCATTTCGGGAATATCTCGAACTTATGGCTGTTGTGGTGTAAAGCCATTCATGTAGATTGATGATTTTAATATCTAGAATGGTATCGACCCCAAATTCTGAAGAAATATTCACCGAATCAGTATGAAAAACATCCTGCCTGTAAAAGGGTTCTATGAACGGAAGTGTCTTAGTTATTACTCTAGGTTGGCCGTTTTTAAAGGTTAAATCAACCGTATCTCTACTTCCACTGTAGCCTTCGAACATTTTTCGATTAAAGAGTTCCCATCCACCTCTAGCATCAGCATAAGTAAGATTAGATGAATGGTGGTAGTTTATTCCATGTGCGAACTCGTGATAAAAAGTCGAATTTGACTGGCCGATACTTTCATAAAATCTTTGACCGATCATCTGTCCCCCAGCAATAGCCAGCAGACTTCCACCTCCTAAACCAGAGACATTCTTTACATTACCTAAATACTGATCTGACTTGGCTTTAAAGGTGTTTAAAATTGAGAGTTTGTTCAATGTGTCACTGACAGGAAGTAGTTTATATAACTCACTGTTTGGAAAACTATCTAGGACCGTAGTATTTGTCCCTAAAAACCATTTATCGTTTATCAATGTATCACCGTTGGACTTGAATATAGTATCCATAGAGATTTCCTCATACATTAACCAAGATGTATTAGGCAGTCCGGAAGTACTATCGCCTGTTAACGTAAGAGAGTCAGAATTGGTCGTTATTAATGACGTTTTTAAATAAGTTCCATTCGACTTCTTGATGAATCCGTGCCAACTTTGATTACCATGAATAATCATATCAACATCCTGCCAAGAATCTTCAAATTCAGCTTGAGACCACATATAAGCTATGTTAGCATAAGCCGTTAGAAAGTGACGACAAAAAGCGGGAGTGGGATCATCAAAATTTCCCGTTGTTTTCTGATTATCTAAGAACCAAAGTCTTGTTGACATTTCTATCTCCCGAAGCTTATTAAAGCTTTCGTCAGAGCATTCTAGATAAAAATCTATATCCTTATTAAAAGGGTTCGAAATAGTAACACTTCCTCCATTGATTGTTGTAAAGGTTTTTTGTCCTGTCCCCGCTACATAGGGTAATTCAAGGATAATACTCTCAAAGGATCTTAATAGACTAAAATCACGTATGAAAACTGTATCCGTTGTGTTTTGAAAAATGCCCCAAACGACTACGTTATAATACTCTCTTGGAGTAGCATTGATCACTCTATAAAGACCCGTGCCTACAATAGTAGAATCATCATCTGGATAATGCGTGTAGGCATCAATAAGCCGATCAATATTAAAAATCCTTGTGTTTGCCCAGGTAGAATCCGGGTATTGCGGTTTTGAAGTTAAAATATCTTTAGGCTCATCTGGCATAAACATTATCTCCCGAGACACTACGCCGGGTGAACGAATTGATAAAACTAAGTTCACAATACTGTCGCAACCGTTTGAATCAGTAAAAGTCATTGATGGGACTGAAGTAGACTGTGAGTAAGTATTGCCATCGATCCATGTGTAGGAGCTAAAGGACACGACCGAATCAGCTCTATATTGCGGACTATTTACAACTAGATTTAAGGTTACAATACTATCCTGACCATTTACGTTTGTTAGCGTGTCTACTGCAGAGAAATTGCTCGTTGAGTATGTCAATCCGTTGGTCCATGTATAAGGCCCACAAGATGTGATGGCGTCTACATTTCCAGAAATACACGCAGCGGTAAATGACGCCAATTCCGCTCCTGTGCTTGTATTTGAACTTGGAGAATACGACGAAACAAAAGATAGACCATCTGAAACACTCAATCCAATCTCCTGAGGATAATCCCCTTCATCGGTAAGCACTATTTTATATTGATTTGAAGAGCATAATACTACTGAGTCAGTGTATGTCGAACCAGTTGAAAAATTGACGCCAAGAACATAAAAAATATTACCATTAGTATCCCTTATTTCAGCTCTAGCGCCATCCCAACCATCGCCATAGGAATCTGTCAAAGTAACGTTAAAAGAACACATCTGGGAACTCAAACAATTTACACAAGTTGGAGACAAACTAGCCATTTGTGTATTTAATGAAGTAGAGAACGAAGGGTTATAAGTGGATACAATTACACCATTGGATTTGATTACAAGACCTATTTCCTCCGGATAATTTCCTTCATCTGATACTACAAGTGAGTACGTAAGACCTGAATTCAACAAAACGTTATGCATAAAAATAGCTCCATCGGTAAAACTTTTACCGAGGGTATAGATCACATTTCCTACCGAATCGATAATCTCCACTTCTGCTCCGTTCCAACCATCATCATAGTCGTCGGTCAACTCGATTTGGTAATAACAAGCATGTGATTGATTTTGAGCAACAGCAAAGTTTAAACTCAATGTAAATCCTATAAGTAAGAATATATTTCTCAGGAACTTAGTTTGAAGCATAACTGGGAAAAATAGTTTAAATGAATAACAAAGTTAATGGAAATGAACAACTCGCATCTTATCTCGAAGTTAAATGTAACAGGAATACGTCTTCTAAAACGTTTGACACTATGTAAGTGGAGCTGGCGATAATCGAACCCGCGGACATTAATCATATTGAGGCATAGTTTTTATTTTGGTCTTCTCGTGCTGTTATTAAAATCATTTCGATTATGGAATTACACGTGATTACAAACGTCTGTTCGGAATATTCCGAACAAAAAATTCAAGCCAATGGAAGGCCTTACCGGACAATAATTCACTTAACCTGATCTGGTTCATCTATTCGATTTACATTCGACCTTTTCTCCAGAATGTCTACTACGAAACCCTTTGAAGGAAACTTCAAAGGGTTTTTTCGTTTACGTATAATAGCTTTTGAATCAGGGCATTAAAGTTTGGAAGTATAATTCCATTGAATTGAATCGAGACTTTGTTCTTTGGATTGACTTAAGGAAACTTTATTTAGTTCTTAGTTAGAAAGAGTTACCTTCAAGGTGAAATATTTTAAACAGCTACAAAGTGAAAAGTTTTCTTTCAACCCTATTGATTGCTGTATTTGGATTAAATGCAAGTGCACAGATAGATTGCACTATGTTAGGAATGAGCGTGAATGTCTCCGATACAGATTACATAAAGCTATATCATGCTGGTCCATACTTGCTTTGGCCAAGGGAGCACAATGTGATTTACTGGGATATTACTGATCTACAAGGCGGTCTCGTTCATTTAGACACAACATATGGAGAAGATGCTGGTCACATGGGATTTAATCATACCGTTCCACTAAGTGATTCAATGATAGTTTCCGCAATAATTATCAATGATTCTGTTCAAGATATGTCTTCAGGTAATGTTTATCCAATGGCTTGTCAGAATATAGATACCTTGTATTGGGAGCCAGATACAATTACACCGTCATATATCTCTTATAGATGGGAATTTGTTGGAGGATCGAATCCTGGAGTAAGTGTACTTTGGATAGACGAGAACGACCTTGAAAGCGCCAATGCCCGAATTTATCCAAATCCGGCTTCAACAAATATATTTATTGATAAACTTTCGGAAGGGCTAAGGTCCATTACCATTTACAACATCCATGGTCAACAAATCTTTGCTTTAGAAAGTATAGATCCAAAAATTGCCATAAACATTGAAAGTTGGCCTACCGGTCAATATGTAATTTGGATAAATCATCGACCAACACAGTTATTGAATATCATACATTAAAGTATTCGATATTTCCCCCAGAATGTCTACAAAAGCCTCTTGAGAAATCAAGAGGCTTTTTTTATTCAGAAGAGAAAAGCACGGATAGTCTGTGTTGATTATGGTTTTTTCTTCCTTACAAAGATTAATTTATGTCTACTTTTTGAGTTTTCGCGTTGTTCAATTTCAAACACGCCAATTGATTTAATCATAGGTGTGAGCTTTTCAAATCCATAATTCCTGGAGTCAAAATTGCGTCGTTTTTTTTGAATCAAACTTCCAACGTCTCCGAGAAATGCCCAACCTTCCTCGTCTGATAAATCATTAATGGAAGAGGAAATCAAATTGATCTCTTTGTTGGTGATTTTATCGACGGAAGTTTCAATAGACTCTTTTGTATCAGTTTTATCTTCGGATAGTTTCTTGAGAATCTCAATGTAAATAAACTTATCACATGCAACTATGAATGGATTTGGTGTTTTCTTCTCTCCAATTCCGATTACCAACATCCCCGCCTCTCTCAATCTTGTAGCCAATTTAGTAAAATCACTATCACTGGAAACAAGGCAAAAGCCATCTACTATATCACTGTAGAGTATGTCCATGGCGTCAATGATCATTGCAGAATCAGTTGCATTTTTGCCCGTTGTATATCCATATTGCTGTATGGGTGTTATGGCATTTTCCAATAATAGATTCTTCCATTTGTTCAATCCAGGTCTTGTCCAATCCCCATATATTCTTTTCAACGTTGGGTTGCCATATTTCGCAATCTCTTCCATCATCTCCTTGACATTCGCAGAGGGTATGTTGTCACCATCAATCAAGACAGCGATATTTATGTTTTCGTTCATTTTATCTTTTTTAGATGATTGCATATAGCCAGTCGCATACGATATGGTGTCAGGATTTCTGAGTGTATTCCCTTGAAGATACGTCATCTAACAAGATAGTCGAGGATTTGATGGTATTTTGTGGAGTCCCTATAAAAAGGAAGGATAACTATTCGATTAACCTCGACCTTTTCTCCAGAATGTCGAGTAGGAAACTTCAGAGGGTTTCTTCGTTTTTAACCAATATTGTCCTTTATCTTACATTTTGAACATTCTACGTATAGTGACCGCTTAGACGCAAGCGATTTATTATTCTTCAAATAATGACTGAACAGGTTACGACCATTACTTTTTTTAAATACGCCTCATTAAGCGGAAAGTTTTGGGGGTTTTTAATGATGCAGTACGCGCATAGTTATTTAGCCAAGATCGAAGGACTTAACTTTTATCGTCTCATGGGGAGCGGCAAGGGAAAGGGGTTTAACCCAATGCCTGATTGGTCTGTTTATAGTCTGCTTCAAGTGTGGGAATCTGAGGCGTGTGCAAATAATTTTTTTGCGTCGTCCCTTTTAATTGGAAAGTATGATTCGCGCGTTTCAGAGCGCTATACGTTGTACATGAAAAGCATTTCTGCTGCTGGAACCTGGGTGGGTAAGAATCCATTCAAAAAAGGAGCTGATTTAGACCCAACCAAACCTATCGCTGTTATCACTAGAGCAACTATTAAGTGGAATTGGCTCCTTAGGTTTTGGAAATATGTCCCTACCTCGCAAGAGCCTCTTGAAGGTAATAACGGTTTAATTTATACAAAGGGTATAGGAGAGGTTCCCATTGTTCAAATGGCCACATTTAGTCTGTGGAAAGACTTTGAAGCCGTAAAGGAGTTTGCCTACAGCAGTGAACAGCACAAAGAAGCCATTAGAAAAACTCGAAAAAACGAATGGTATAGGGAAGAATTGTTTTCTCGATTCCATCCCTATAAGTCGTCTGGAACCTGGCAGGGAAAAGAGTTATTAGATTTCTAACCTTGTTATTCCGGCTCTGCTATGACGGTCATTACACCAAGTGACAAGATTTTTTCTGCCGTCTTTTTAGGTGCAAACTTGATCATTCCAATCACGAATTGCATAAATTCTTCCTCCATGTCTTTGTCCCATTGCATTCCCTTTTGCTCCTTTTCGCTCATCCAGTATAGTAAATAAGGGTTCATAGTCCCGTAAGTCATCGTTTTCGTGACCTTCCAGCCACTTTTTTTAAGAAGCAATTCGATGTTATGCGGTGAAAATAAAGACAGGTGTCTTGGCGTGTGCCACCCGGCCCAATTCTTCCCATATTTCTTTCTACTCGCAGAAGCAAAATTAGGTATTTCAATAACGAGCCTAGTTGACGGCTTAGAAATTGATTTTAAAGTCCGAAGGTTTTCTAGTGGGGTATAGTCGTGCTCTAAATAGTGCCACATGGTAATGACATCAGGCCGGAGATTACTAGGGAGGTCTTTTATTTCTCCCACCCGCAGGTCAATCCCCTTGAAACTGTCCTGGTGATTTTTCCAGCCTTCATCACTAAAGTCAATCCCTACAGTATGACAATTTAATTCTTGTTGACACACCTTTAGAAAAGACGGGTTCCCACATCCTACGTCCAAAATCAGAGCAGTTTCTACACTTTTATGTACCTGTTTTATTCGTTTGAGCCTCTTCATATCTAGCTTCCGCTGACTTCCCTCAACCAGGCTTTGGTATTTTCCCCACGCCTTTGCGCCGCGATACGGTAAATAGTATGACGTGTAATATTCCTTAAGTTCCGTAAGAGGGACACGGGGGTTTAAGAACACGAGATCGCAAGATGAACACTGGTCAAAGTTGAACAGCGCCTTGTCCGAATGCATCTGCGCACTTGTTTCGATAAATGGCGTGATGGACAGGTCGTCACAAATAGGGCAATTTTTAAGTTCAAGCATGGGCCTAAGATAACGAATGGGCGCGCAATCAAATGATGCAACAATCAACCATTCCCGAGTCCGTTTTCCGACGCAACCCCAACCTTTTGCTCCACCTTCAATGATTACAGGCTTACCTATCTTGATATGTTTTTCAAAGAGCTCCTTATCAGTAATACCGCATCCTCTATCTACAGGTTGTGTCCGCAATGGATTTTGGACTTTATCCGTTTTGGAGAGAAAACGTCGAACTATCTCCACAATGAACTACATCGTAGAACAAGTGTTATATTATAGAAAACTTTAAAATCCTTATTATAAATGGCACGATTTATTAATAATTGGTATCCTATCATAATTGCTTTTATCACCTTATTGTATTCAGTGGGTCTAGGTTTAAAAGGGGATGCGGAAGGAGCACAATATTCAGCCCATTGGCCTGGAACAATTCTTCTATTTGCTATCGCTATTCGCCAGCGCCGCCGCACTAATCCAAAAGATTAGTTGCTTATGAGTATTGAAATGTTTTTGGTTGGAGCCTTACTATTTGCACTATATATATACTTCACTATCTGGAATATAATGCGCAACAATAAGAAGCAAAATGAAGAAAATAAGTCAAAAGGGGATGATCCTATTGTTGATGAGTTTGATTCGGATGGGATGGGTAATTTTAGTCGTTTTCCAGAAGAGTAAAAAGGATAGACTTTATTAATTGTTGAACTTCTACCTTTTCTCCAGAATGTCTACAAGGAAGAGCCTTGATGCACAGCATCAGGGCTTTCTTATGTCCTTAATCCTGTATTTTCAAAAGATCACTGTTTGTAAAGAGTATCGTGATTACCCATGATTTGGTCAGCAAGTCCGTGAAGATCTGTATTGAAACCGGTCTGATAAGCACTACTGTTTAAATCCATATTGTAGATTCCATTCATCCACATTAAAGTCCCAGCTTCAATTATTATTTGCCCTTGATGTCCCTTAGTATCTGTAAAAAGAGACGAGGCTTTGGGTCCAGAAAAATCAATACTATCTAACAACTGTCCATCTTCCCTCATTTTGACTAATTCTATGGCTGCCCATCCTATGGGGATCGTAAATATGGAGGTGTTTGGAAATTCACTCCGCAATGGGTCCACCACGGTTTTGTGAATTATGGTATTCACGAAATAGTCATAAAATGATTCGATGGAGCTGAATCCAAAATATTGAGCCGTATCCGTCCAGTTTGAAGGAAAATCTATTGGTGGGATTGAAATGAAGACCTTCATATCTGGATTTTGCTGTAAACCATATTGTATCCACTCTTTAAAACCTTCAGTTCTATTCGTCGGTGATGAGCCTGAGGTCAGTCCAAAATATTCTATGCCGCCATTGTCAAAAGCCGATTTAATTTGCTGGTGGGAATCACTGGTAGAATCATTCCAGAAGCTAATCGCCCATCCATTTGCGCCGCCTCGAATAACGACTGTCGCATCGTGCTCGGTGTAGTCTAGATCCATTGCCACCGTATTCAGATGTTCTGCATAGGGTCGAAAAAAACTGTTGCCAATAAGCAACATACGACTGCCAGCGTCATTGCCGTTTGTGCCATTGTCACGGGAGCAAGAGGGCAATACAGAGAGGGCGAGTAAAAAATAAAAGAGTTTCTTCATAAGAATATGTAATCTACTAAACTTTAGATGGCCTTAAAAAGTCAAGGTTTAATTGAGCGTGTTGTGGAATCCGTTTAATGGCTTAGTTCGATGCAAGACCCTTTTTATTTAATATCGCCTAAAAAAATGAACATCAATGCAGCCTTTGGGTTATACCTATTGAAAATGAATTAGTTAAAGACTTACACCATGGCACACTTTATAAACAATTGGTACCCGGTTATCATCGCTTTTGTTGCATTACTTTATTCCGTTGGAATGGGTCTCACGGGACATGCTGAACAGGCGCAATATTCAGCACACTGGCCAGGAACCATCTTATTATTTGCCATTGCCATACGTCAACGTAGATTGACCAATTCTAAAAAAGAGTAGGTTATGAGTATTCAGATGTACATGGTTGGTGGCGTTTTATTCGCGATCTATATATATTTTACTATTTGGAATATTTTCCGAAACAACAAAGTACAGGAATCTAGAAAGAACTCTAAATCTAGCGGTAAGGAGAGCTCTGTGAAAGATGGAATGGGCAGTAAATCCGGTGAATAAATCCGGAGGGTAAAAGCTTAAAATAATAAAAAAGCCAAAGGTCCGGATTTACCGGACCTTTGGCTTTTTTCATAGTTGTATTAAGCGTTCTTTTTATCGTGGCTATTAAAGTTCTCGTCGTGGTATTTTTCTAAGCTCATATAAAAACTGATGACCATAATGACGAGTATAATTGCGAATGCTAAACCTGTAATAGTGGTAGCGCTCTGAAGAGCAGTAAGTCCTCCATAAAGTAAGAGCACTGAAGCAGTAGCACCTTCCATAGCTGCCCAAAAAATCTTCTGAATCTTTGGCGCATCATGACGCCCACCAGAAGTAAGCGTGTCAACTACCATGGAGCCGCTGTCAGAGCTTGTAACAAAGAAGCTAGTGGTAAGCAGGATGGCTAGACCTGAAGTTATGGTTACTAAGGGGTACCTTTCTAATAATTTAAATACGGCAGTAGCTACGTTTTCATTCACTGCGGCAGTAATGCCGTGGTCCCCGAGCAGTTCAAAATACAGTGCACTGCCTCCAAAAATGCTCATCCATAAGAAGGTCAGCAGTGAGGGGACAAGAACTACGCCTAGAATGAATTCAGTGATGGTTCGGCCTTTAGATACGCGGGCGATGAATATCCCTACAAACGGTGACCATGCGATCCACCAAGCGTAGTAGAAAACGGTCCATACATTTTGCCAGTTTGAATCATCTTTAACCCCAACAAAAGATTCGGTCCATAGACCTATTTTGAAGAAGTTATCGATGTAGTATCCTAGATTCTGGACGAAGCTGTCCATTAGGAATGCTGTAGGTCCAATCGCAAGAACAAACACCAGTAAGACCATAGCAAGGCCCATATTTACTTCGCTTAGCCTTCTGATGCCTTTATCCAAGCCAGCGAGCAAAGAAAGGGTGGCAAGGGCGGTAATGATGACAATAATGATCATTTGGGCTTCTCGTGAATATTCGATTCCGAAAAGGTATTCTATACCGGCATTTACCTGTTGTGCTCCTAAACCCAATGAGGTGGCCAGACCCACTACTGTGGCGATGACAGAAATGACGTCAATTAAGTCTCCCCAACGTCCGTAAATTTTATCTCCAAGTAGCGGATAGAAAATACTGCGAATCGTGAGCGGAAGTTTGAGATTAAACGTGAAAAAAGCAAGAGCTAAACCTACCGTGGCATAGATGCTCCAAGCTTGAATGCCGTAGTGGTAAAAAGTGATCCCCATAGCGCTTTTCGCTGCGGCTATAGTATCTGTATTATCGACAAACGGGTTGTCGTTAAAGTGGTAAATGGGTTCGGCGACCCCATAGAATAGCAGTCCTATACCTAGACCTGCAGAGAACAACATTGAGAACCACGAGATACGCGAAAAGTCGGGTTTCGCATTTACGCCTCCAAGTCTGATCTTCCCAAATTTTGAAAAGGCCAAATAGATCAGGAAAAACATTAGAAGGTTGGCGAGTAAGATGAAGAACCATCCAGCGGCATCACTGATGTTTGCTTGTACAGTTCTGAAGAGTTCCTCGACAGGCTCACCGATGATAATAGTGGTGCCGATCAATGAGAGCAGCACGATCAATGAACCGAAGAACACTGGCGGGTTGATAGCTGCACCAAACAACGTTTTCTTATCGCTTCTTATCGGTTCGCTCATGAGTCATTTTTTAATAGTAAACCACGGTGCACATGGTACACCGTGGTTTAAAAGGTTAACGTTAGTAACTGACTAATTATAAGTCAACTACCCACATTTTTGTGTTTTGAGTATTGCCCCCCAATACATCAATGGCATTGAAGTAGTTGTCCGGATTCAAACTCGCTTCATTACCTGGGTAGAGAAAGCGCATTGGTAACACGTCACCGTTTGTATTTGAACACGGTGCGGAGATGAATGGAAGATTAGCCCAATTACCACTTTCTTGAGTATACCAGCGTCTTACCTCGAAATAGTTATCAAGTCCAGTAAAGAACATGGCCAACCATTTCTGCTCACGAATACTATTAATGCTGTTGTCATAACCTGCACCAGAATTCGCAATGTAATCTGCAAAATCGGTCCAGCCGGTCATACCAAAGTCTGCACCATAGTATTCCATTGACGCTTGAACACCACTCGCGTGGTGCGTCCCAGCATCATCTGTGATCCAACCGTTATGCGCCGCTTCCGCTAGTAAGAATTGTTGCTCTGCGTAGGTCATGATAATGCCTTCTGCCATCGTTCCTGCTTGATCGTGTCCAGGATAATTGTAGTACGCATAACCTAGGCGTGATCCATTCTTGTCGCATGAAGCACTAATTGCCGTACTTCCATTATCTGCGCCGTCATAAGTAGCAGCGATAGAAGGGTCCGCAAAGACTGTAGATGCATTGTTTGGACGTGCGTAAACGTACATTCTAGGGTCATTTAAGCTGTCTAAAGCCGCATGTGCATTTGTACTGATAGCAACTGCATCGAAATCACCTTGCTTCAAAGGAACCAATGGGTATTCGTTCGGGAAGTTACCAGTATAGGTTAGTATACCGTTGTCAGCGTTACTTTCCATTAATGATTCGTTTGCTACAATTGCAGCAAATTCAGCACTTACGTTTTGCTTCTCCGAGATGTACATAAGAAGACGGAGGCGCATCGCGTTGGCGAGCTTTTTCCATTTAGCAGCATCGCCGTTAAAAAGAATATCACCTTGAATAGATCCACCGTTATCGAGCAATTGAACTGCCTCAGCCAGCTCTTCCAACAGTCCGTCTGTACCAGTAATGATTTGTTCCTGCGTATCGTATGCTGGAAACCAATTCGCACTGGTTGATCCAGTTATGGCTTCTGAATACGGGATGTCCCCATAGGCCAGGGTTAGTGTAGAAAATACCCAGCTCTTCATCACCTTAGCTGCACCTTCCATTTGTGCATTCCCGGCTTCTGCTGCTACGCGCTCTGCCTCAATAATATTACCGAGACTCGCATAGTTTTGATTCCACGTGTTTGGGAAGGCATTCCAGCTATACTCGCCAATAACTGCACGCAGTGTTTTAGCCGCAAGCTGAGAAGCCACATTTCCCAACAGATAGCTTTGATTAACAGAGGTACTTACGCTTGAACGTACGCCTTCCGTAAACAATACACCAGCATCTACATTAGAGGGCTCGTTAGGGTTCTCATTAATAGATGATAATTTCTCGCAACTTTGAAAACTAAGACCCGCCATTGCGATGAGCGCGCCTACAAAAAATGATTTTTTCATTGTTAGAGTCTTAAAGATTTGCATTGATAGAGAATCCGAAGCTTCTTAGTGAAGGCATTGAGGTACTCTCATACCCATTCACGAACAGTCCGTTTCTTATAGAATACGTCTCTGGATCAATGGTCGGCACCTGAGTGAATAAAAGAAGATTACGTCCAACAAAGCTTACAGTAAGGCCTTTTAGCCCTGTATTAGCAAGCTTTTCGGCAGGTACGGTATAAGCGATACTAAGTTGGCGAAGTTTCAGATAAGAGGCATCAAATGTTGATGGCTCAATATTATCTCTACTCCAAACATTTCCGTAGTATTTGTAGTAGTAATCACGTATTGGTACTGATACCGTGTTCGCTACTAAATTTCCACTAGCGTCATACATGACACCAGAACCAACTACTCCACCAGCTTGATCAAGGTTGTATACTGGTTCACCATTACTATCGTAAGTGACATCGTAGATTACACGACCGTCGATGGCATTCATGTCGAGAAGTGGATCGTCATCGTTTACAAGATTACCTGCTGTGTTGTGCAAAGTATGTGAACGTGAATAAATCTTACCACCAATCTGTCCGTCAAATAGAATGTTCGCTTGCCAGTTACCTACTGAGAAACTGTTCATCCATCCAATACGAGCTTTTGGCTGGTACGAACCAATGGTACTTTTTTCTTCACTTACCATCGGTAAACCGTCCTCGTGGATGATGTTACCATCTGTATCACGCATAAAGGTTAACCCTTTCAGTTGACCTAGAAGCTCACCTTCTACAGCAACATATTCTAAGCCAACAGTTCCACCATCATTAGGGAACATGCTCGCTACGATAGGATAACCTCCGCTAACACCTTCAGGTAGCTCAATCACTACAGCGCGATTTGCACCAAGGTTGATCCGTGAATTCCATGTCAGTTTATCGTTTTTAACAATGTCACCGAATAATTGAAGTTCAATACCCCTGTTACGAATGGCACCACCGTTTGCAAGTCTGCTTGTACGCCCAGTAGAAGTGGCCACAGGTAGGTAAATGATCTGATCTTGAGTAGTCATGTCATAAACTGCTAAATCCATACCAAAACGTCCTTTAGCGAAGCGCGCATCAATACCTAATTCGCTAGAATTGGTGCGTTCTGGACGCAGGTCAGGGTTGGTTGCGAAAGTATTGATACCAAAGGCTGGATAACCGCCGAACATTGCAGCTGGGCTGTAAGTGTTATTCAATAAATAAGGATCTGTATCTGAACCTACGGCAGCAACTGCAGCGCGAAGTTTCAAGAAACTGATCGAACCTAAATCTGCCATTTCAGAAACAATCACCGAAGCGGAAGCCGCAGGGTAGAAGTAACTGTTATTGGCAGTAGGTAAGGTAGAAGACCAGTCATTACGAGCACTTAAGTCTAAATAGTATGTGCTTTTGTAGGCAAAAGAAGCCAAACCAAACAGTGAGCGTATCGCCTTGCGCGCATAACGGCTTTCAGTTTGCACGTTTGAGCGGTTATTCGTTAATGTGAATACACCCGGTTGAAGAAGCTGTGGGTTATTAGCAACAAGCGATGAGCTCTGCTGCATCATAAGGTTTCCACCTAGTTTAGCATCGATGCGTAAATCTTTTTGCTCCATTGGTGCAGCGTTTGCCCAGGATAAAAGTGCCTCTGTATTATTCTCACTAAACGAAAGACGGTCCTCGCGGTAACTACCAAACAGTACTTTTTTAGTAGATGTCGCTCTGCGGTATTGGCGAATATCATTTTTCATATCCTGACCAGAACGCAGACGAATGTTCGTGCGGTCATTAATGTGGTAGGTAGCATTGATATCACCTAAAAGACGCGATGCGTTAAAGCTATTCGTGTTTTCATTAACGATAAGCCACGGGTTGTTTCCCCAAAGCTCTTCAACATAAGACTGCTGAACATTCTCTTGTCCGGGCTTCCAGTACTCACGTAAGTCGTCTATCGGCGTGTTGCGCGGCAACCAAAGGAAAGAGTACATTACGGAAGAGCTTTCGTCGTACCCAGCGTTTGGAACATTGTCTGAACTAGAGCCTACATACATCGCATTTGCTCTAAACTCTAAACGATTATTAAAAAGCTTTTTACCCATCGATGTTTGAAGCGTATTCCGATTCAGATCCGTGTTAGGAACGATACCGCGTCTGTTGAGTTGGGTACCAGAAAATCTGAAATCACCGTTTTCATCGGCATGAGAAATGCTCACGTTATTGTTGGTGCTTACTCCAGTCTGGAAGAAGTTACGC
>Ga0206127_1002946_pt1 | contig 16227 bp, 15 predicted proteins | sample Helgoland_Spring_6_FD_148646 | JGI IMG/M metagenome (GOLD analysis project Ga0206127, IMG submission 148646) | Pelagic subsurface seawater microbial communities from Kabeltonne, Helgoland, North Sea - Helgoland_Spring_Bloom_20160419_1 | ecosystem: Environmental > Aquatic > Marine > Epipelagic ...
TTCAATCAATTGCTGAGTGTTTGAGAGAATCAGAAAATAATTCTTGTGACGTCATACTTATGACGGAAGTTGCTTTTTTTTATCCAGATTGGAAAGACGATTTGTCATATGTTATCGATACACTGAAGTCTGGAGGGATTTTAGTAATGTCATTTCGTTCTCAGTATTTTAACGCCATGTGTATTGCACGTAGTCGTCGTTGGGAAAGTGTACGGACTATTTTAGATTGTAGAAAAGGTGCCATCTTCGATCCTATCACAAGTTTTACATGGCAAACCAGTGAAGAAATTAGATCGCTATTTTTAGCTACAAAAGAAGTTGAGTTATTGGATCTCAGGGGAATTGGTGTTTGTTCTGGTATTAGTGCGGACCCTCACGATTCTATTTGTCAACCGTCTCAGTTGAACGATGACGAACAAGTTAAATTGATGGAGCTGGAAATTGAGCTGGGTAAATCAGTGCTTGATGGTGGTAGGTATATGCTTGCTATTGTACGTAAATTGTAAATCTAGGATTTTAACATAGAATGAAAACAGTAGTGCTTTGTGGTGGCTTGGGTACACGTTTGGCTGAAGAAACTCAAGTAAAACCAAAACCAATGGTTGAGGTGAGTGGGCGTCCAATTCTTTGGCATATTATGAAAATATATGAGCAACATGGATTGAATGATTTTGTGTTGGCGCTGGGATATAAAGGAGAAGTAATTAAGGACTATTTTCTTAATTATCATGCTCGATTGTGTGATTTGACAGTACAGTTAAAGAGTGGTTCGGTGCAATATTCTAATCCAACTGCGGAAGATTGGAGTGTTTCACTTGTTGATACTGGTGCAAATACATTGACAGGCGGAAGACTGTTGAGGCTGAAGAGCCTATTAGAAGCAGAAGGAACTTTTATGCTTACATATGGTGATGGTGTTTCGGACGTTGATTTGACAGCATTGCTTGCTTTTCATCGCGCCCATGGGAAATTAGCAACTGTAACCGCTGTAAAACCCTCTGCACGATTTGGTGGGATTATAATAGAGAGCGGAAATGTACGAAACTTTAAAGAGAAACCACAGTCTGGAGAAGGATGGATTAACGGTGGGTTCTTTGTATTTGAGGCGGGTATATTTGATTATTTAGAAGATGATTCTACAGTTCTCGAGCAATCTCCCCTTGAAAATTTGGTTCGGGATGATCAGCTCATGGCGTATGAGCACCAAGGGTATTGGCAATGTATGGATACTATTCGAGATAGAGATGCGCTTCAAGAGTATTGCGACAGTGGTACTGCTCCCTGGTTGAAAGACGGTTAACGTGTTTGGAGATATTTACAAAAATAAGCGTGTGCTAGTCACGGGGCATACCGGTTTTAAAGGTAGCTGGTTGACAAGTTGGTTGTTAAAATTGGGTGCAGAGGTGGTAGGTGTTTCTCGAGATGTGCCCACCCAGCCAGCTATGTTTAATGAGTTGAATCTTGAAGGCCGGATTAAAAATATTCAAGCAGATATCTGTGATTTAGAGGTTATTCGTGATCTTGTTATTAATGAACAGCCCGATTTCGTTTTTCACCTTGCTGCACAGGCCATTGTCTCGACATCTTATAGTGATCCAGTTGATACGATAACAACGAATGTAATAGGAACAATGAATGTTCTTGAATCACTTCGAAGAGTAAAGCACCCTTGCATTGCCGTATTAATCACAAGCGATAAATGTTATGATAATGTGGAATGGCTATGGGGCTATCGTGAGACTGACGGATTAGGTGGTAAGGATATATATAGTGGGTCTAAGGGGGCTGCTGAACTAGTTATTAAATCATATTTTCACTCGTTTTTTCAGAAGAAGCACCCTGTTAGGCTGGCAATTGGTCGAGCGGGAAATGTTATTGGTGGTGGAGATTGGGCAAAGGATAGAATTGTTGTTGATTGTATGCGGGCATGGAGTGAAGAGCAGACTGTAGAAATTCGCAGTCCCCAAGCCACACGTCCTTGGCAACATGTGCTTGAACCTTTAAGTGGATACCTAGCTTTAGGTCGAGCATTATACGAGAATCCAGAGTTACATGGTGAAGCTTTTAATTTTGGGCCACGTGCCGAACAGAATCATACAGTGGTTAAACTTTTAACTGATTTGAGTAAACATTGGGGGTTCTCAAATACCGACCAAGCCTATCAGATAACTGATAATATTCCTTTCCATGAGGCTGGTTTATTAAAACTTAACTGTGACAAAGCATTGTTTTATCTTAAATGGGAGTCAAATCTTCACTATGATGAAGCAATAAAGTTTGTCGGAGACTGGTACGTTTCTTTTTATTGTGGGCATGCTGATATGTATGAGTTGACACTTCAACAAATTGGTGAATATGAAACTACTGCGTTCGAAAACAAACGTACATGGGCACAATGTTGAAATGCCAACTTTAGAAAGCGTTATAGGTGGTGTGTTGCTTACTGAGCTTCGTCAAATTCTTGATGACAGGGGCGCCGTATTGCACATGCTTCGTAGTGATTCAACTGAATTTACTGAATTTGGTGAATGTTATTTCTCTGAAGTGTTTCCGGGTGTAATTAAAGCGTGGAAGCGTCATCGCTATCAAACACAAAACCTTGCAGTTCCAGTGGGGCGTATACTTATTGTAATTTATGATGACAGGCCTAACTCGATTAGTTGTGGTCAGGTAAAAGCAATAGAGCTTGGTAGACCTAATGATTACCTACGTCTACAAATTCCGCCTGGTCTTTGGTATGGCTTTAGCTGTGTTAGTGATATACCTGCGATATTAGCTAACTGTGCTGATATCCCACATGATCCATCCGAAAGCGATGTGTTGCCAGTGGACGATCCTCGTATTCCATATAATTGGAAAAATTAAGTTTATGAATAAAGATATGCCGAGGAAACTACTTCGTCTTTCAAAAAGTTGTCTTAGCAATTTAGAAAAACAAGCAGTAATGGAAGTGTTGGATCGTGGATTTCTTGGTATGGGAACTGAAGTTCAACAATTTGAAAAGGTGTTGACTGACTTCTTTGGTAGGCCTGTAGTGTGTGTTGTAAATGGGACTGCGGCTCTTCAGTTGGCTGTGCAGGCGTGTGGTATTGGTTTAGGTGATGAGGTACTTATCCCTTCACTAACGTATGTGGCTTCGTTCCAAGCTATTTCCGCAACTGGGGCTAAGCCTATAGCTTGCGATATTAATTCTGATAGTTGTAATGTTGATTGGCGTGATGCTGAGAGGCGTTTGACGGTTAATACAAAAGCTATTATGCCGGTGCATTATTCAGGTGGAGTGGATGGCCTTGATGAAATTTACAACTTTGCAGAACGTCATGGATTGCGAGTAATTGAAGATGCTGCTCATGCGTTTGGTAGTGAATATCAAGGAAAAAAAGTAGGTAGTTTTGGTGATGTAAGCTGCTTTAGCTTTGATGGAATCAAAAATATAACTAGTGGTGAGGGTGGTTGTGTAGTTAGTGATGACCCTATCGTGATCCAAAAAATCAAAGATTCTCGCCTACTAGGTGTGGAAAATGATACAGGCAAGCGATATGAGGGAAAGCGTAGCTGGCAATTTGATGTGAAATTGCAGGGTTGGCGTTACCATATGAGTGATATTATGGCTTCAATTGGTTTGGCTCAGTTTAACCGGTTTTCAGAATTTGCAGCAATTCGAAGATTGCTAGCTTGTCGTTACGATGAGCTTTTACGGAACCACCAGAGTATTAAGCCATTGGCTAGAGATTATAATACAGTCGTGCCACATATTTATGTGGTACGAATTAAGAATATGTACGATCGAGTTGCTTTGCAAAGCCAGTTGCTTAAGCATGGGATTCAATCAGGTATACATTACCAACCTAACCATGAGTTAAGTTTTTATCGTGACCCTAATGCGTTACCCTTGCCTGTCACTGATGCGGTTTTTCCGGAACTTCTAACATTGCCTTTGCATCCTGATCTTACTGAAGAGGATGTTGAGTTTGTTGTTAAGCAATTAACAGTCGCTGTTCAATGACGGGTCAACTGCCACCTCAGAGTAGTCAAGATCACCCATTAGTTAGTGTGATAATGAATTGCTATAATAGCGATCAATATTTAAAAGAAGCGGTTGATTGCGTTTTTGCTCAAACCTATTCTAACTGGGAAATAATTTTTTGGGATAATGCTTCAACTGATAATAGCGCTAAAATTGCGAAGTCCTATACAGACGAACGAATGCGATATTTTCAAGGCGAATTAACTGTTCCGTTGGGAGTGGCTCGTAATCTGGCGATTGAAAAAAGTTCAGGTAAGTTTGTTGCGTTTTTAGATTGTGATGATTTATGGATGCCGGAAAAGTTAGCTTTGCAGGTTGACTTGTTTAAGAATGAAAAAGTAGGCCTAGTGTATAGTGATGTAGTGAATTTTATAAATGGAAAAACACTTAGTCGTTTATTTGAACACGCGTCGCCTATTCATGGCAATGTCTTCAGTGAGTTATTGCAGCATTATATTTTACCGATGTCTAGTGTTGTTATTAGAAAAGAAATTATAAGTGAAATTGGCGGCTTATTTGATAACCGTTTTCATGTGCTTGAAGATAAAGACTTTTTTTTAAGAATTGCGAAAATATCAGAACTGGATTTCGTTCCACAGGCTTTGTCAAAGTGGCGAGTAAGAGCTGACAGTGAAAGTCATAAGCAATTTGATCGGTTCTCCAAGGAAAATGCGCTTCTCTTGCGAAAATTTAGAGAGCTTTGGCCAGGTTTTGAAAATGATTACAGTTCAGAAATACAAAAAGTAACTGAAAAGATATCCTTTCAGGAAGCTGTAGAGTGCTGGAAACAAGGGGAATACAAGCAAGCAAGAGCCTTGTTAAAAGGAAAATCTCATAAAAGAAAATTTAAATTATTCTATATTGTCACATTCTTTCCTAGTGTGATGTTTCCATTGATTTTTAAATTATATTTTTTTGTGCGCCGATTTGTTGGTGTATGAAAAAACATGTCTCAGTGATTGTTATCGTAATCTTTTAATTCACAAGTAAATTACATTTCTCGTAGATTTCTGCGAGTTGGAGTAGAGTGTGGGCAACTTGATTTGAATGAGTGTATTTAATGCCTTATCTAGTCACCGATCGGTAATCTATTACTGATTAAAATTTTTGTTGAGTAAAAAGTTATACGCAATTTACTAGTATTATGACTGTATCTGGTGTTTTGAGGATTTGAAGGTTGGCGGTGTGTCTGGCTAGTTTTTTATTGAGAGACAGCAGCCCAAGCGAAGGAGATACACCACCATGGAAACGGCTACCATTATAGATTTGACCAGTCGAGAGCAGATCACAGATGTGCTGACGAATTTGCTTAGAACAGGAGCACAGCACTTGATTGCAACCGCGGTTGAGCCGGAGCGTAAAAGCTATCTGACGCAATCTGCCAGTGCGCGTACGCAAGCCGGTCACGCGGCGGTCGTGGGCAATGTGCATCATCCAATCCTGCCCTTTACAAACGGGTATTGGTCCTGTGAGCGTTCGCATCCCAAAGGTGCATTCAAAGACCGGTCAGCCCGTGACGTTCCGTTCAGCCCTGGTGCCGCCTGTGTCCGCCGCACCAGTAACCCGATTGAATCCGCCTTCGCCACAATCCGCCACCGAACCAAGCGTTCCAAAGGATGCCTCTCACGCGAAGGCATGTTGCACCTGATATTCAAGTTGGGACAATGCGCGGAACAAAATTGGAGGAAACTACGTGGTTTTGACGCCCTTGCAAAAGTCATCACTGGCGTCAAATTCAAAGACAGAATTGAAGCCACAAAACCAAGCCTGATCACCACATGACCAAAAAAATTCAAACACCAGATTTGATAATAACTCAAGTTATTAAGAGGCAAAGTAGTATTTCTCTAGGTGAAATTCTGAGCGTAGTTTATTTGTTGCTTAGCGGGTTCCTATTTGTTTTGATTGCTCATTCAAGCAATCAGCCTGGATTGATCGATAGTCAAGCGCAGGTGTTTATGTTAGGTAATTTTTTGTTCATTACTATTATTCACTATATGGAAAAACAAAATTTATTATTATTTATAATATCTACAAACTTCCTGTTATTTTACATACTGCCCATTATTTTAGTTATCACAACGGGAGAGTATGAGAATAAATACCAGAGCATGGTAAACAATACCATACATCAGGATATTTTGTCAGAAGCAGTATTAGTAATTTTCTATTTAAATACTGTTTTCATGACAGCAGTTATCATTGGCTCGAAAATAATTCCCCTACGTAGATTAGATTATTCTATATACATTAATAAAATCCCTATTTTTTTTAAAAATATCAATATCTCCAAGTTATTGGTAGTGTGCTGTTTTATATTAGCATGGTTTATTTTTACTCGATATGGCTATGGTTTTGGTTCAGTCCCTAGATATCTTTCTGGCGGGGCGGTTTCTGGTGGGCTCAGGATTTTTATGTTTTTAGCAAATGGCATGTACGGGGTAATGTGGATAGCTTTACTACACCTTATGATTTGCAAACAAGAATATGAACATAGAATTTGGGTTCGATATATAATTGCATTTTCTTTGATTATCGCTATTGATAGGATCACGGCCGGAAGTACTTCTGCAATAATTCAACTGATATTTTCATTAATAATAATTAATTTTATTGCTAGAGGCCGAGCGCAAGTAAATGTTGGTGTCTTAGTGAAATGGACTCCTATACTTCTAATATTGTCAATTTTGTTTTATGTCTTAGCGATACCTTTTAGATATATTTCTGTTCTGAAGGATTTAAATTTTGATATTTCTTTAATATTCAATTATTTTTATAACAGTTCTACCTTTAATCTTGCAGATGGTCTAATTTCAAGAATTGTTCATAGATTAAACTACTTCGATCCATTTGTTGTTGTATACTCCAATTTGAGTGTTCATACGGCTGAATACTTTAGCTTTACTGAAGGAATTAAGGCATTTTTAAATTTTGCCCTTCCAGGAACGCCTTTTGAGAAAACTTTGCCCTATTCTAGAGTGTTTCAAGTGGTATTTTTAGGGAGTAGTTTTGAGCTGTCTAAGGAGTTATATTGGACGAATTTATACGGGTATGGAATTTATTTAGCGTTAACAGGGACAGTTGTAGGCGCTGTAATTTATTTATCATTATTTGGAATTTTTGTTTCTGTAGTTTGGAGTTTCTTGAGCTTATTAAAAGGTCTATTTAGGGTTATTTTGATGTTTGTCTTCTCAGTGTATTTTTATCTGGTGCAAGCGGGCATGGGGTGGGATACTGATTTGAATGTGCTTATTGTTGATAACCTTTACCAAATGGTTGTCGGGATATTGATCGTATATTTATTTTGCTCAAAAAGAACCTCTCAAGGTCGGTGAGGTGTCTGACGTCAGCACTTATGAGACAGAATTGCGTATTTGATTACCGGAGGATTTCTGGTTTATCGAGACCACTAACGAGTGAAGATGAACAAGAAATCTGGGCAGTAGAAAGCTGCCGCCGACAGGCTGGTGAGGACCGTTCGCCTCAAGACATGTCAAACCTATTCCGCCGAAGAGAAAATCCGTATTGTTCTAGTGGGGCTTCGAGGTGAATAGAGCACTTCTACGTTGTGCCGCCGTGAAGGTATTGCCGAAAGCCTGTATTACAGTTGGTCCAAAGAATTCCTTGAAGTTGGTAAACGACGCTTATCTGGCGATACTTCGCGCCAAGCCACATCACCAGAAGCGAGGGATTTCATTTTTGGGTTCCCACTGTGAAGTAGGATGAATTATTTAAATTCCATAATTGCTTACGGGATCCATTTTCAGTCTAGGTCTAGATATTATCTTATCGTTTATGGGATCGTAGCTAGTTCCTAGATCATTATTATGTTTTGGACCATAAATATGAAGAGACATCGCACGATAATTTTCCATGTTGGTATTCTTATGCCAATCAAACCCTTCGATATACGAAAAGTGTACCATGCCAAAGGCTGGCATAACGTATTTTCGCGTACAATGAGTACCTAACTTCGTATTTACAATCCAGTCTTCCAGGGCAAAAGTACCCTTTAAAGATGCCATAATTCCCCATGTTCCATGGTCATGTATTTGACCTTCATATCCTGGAGAGTGCAAATGTAATTGCACAGTAATATTCTTATTTTCTGCAATAGAAAATCTACCGTATGGGACATCTATTACATCTAGCTCTGCTCGCAAATCTTCTGAAAAAGATAAAGCTGTCCGCGCCAATTTCATAGGGTCGGTTATTGGAACTTCTTCAGCTGCACCAGCTATTTTTCTTAATTTATCCACAGCTTTCATTTTCTAAGCTCCCTTTGATGTTACTCTAAAGCCCTGAAAAGACTCTTCCCCATCAAACATACTTGCAAAATATTTTATCGCAACACCCTGCTTTAAAAGTTCAACATAATGGGAGTAGCCATCGAAATCTTCAGAAATCCGCACTGTGGTGAACACAGTATCTAGTTGGAAATCAGTTGAGTCTAAAATTAACAATTCCCTTTGATATTCACTTCCGGAAACAAGTGACTTAGCAGCATCCAACGAGTTCTCACGCACAAAGGGCAGTCCCAGTGGTATTTCAAATAATCGTTTTCGAAGTTCTAGTTTATTTTGCTCTATATATTGTAGCTCGTTCAGCTGAAATCCTGGCTTCAGGCCAATAGCCTTACGAAGATTGGGTATATAGTGGTTGATTCGATCATTTAGTATTACGCATCCCATACCCCATGGAAAGCCTAGCCATTTATGAAAGCTTATTAAAGATAGATCAAAATAGTGATAATTAGAATCTATAATACCTGCTGACTGCGCTAAATCACCAATCAAAATGATTTGTGGATTTAATTCTCGCAACTTTTGGGTTATTTGGCCAACGTTTACCACAAAGCCAAAGTCGTGCGTAATGTCTGAAAGAAAACAAACATCAATTTTTTTACACGCAAATAAATTTTCATCAATAGATTTATGAATATCATATTTCACAATTTCTAGTCGATCTATTTGGCAAATAAAATCAATAAAATATGGGTATTCATGGTTAGTACACAATAATCTAACTTTTCTGGACGACATATGAGACAATGCTGCATTAATAACTGCTGGAAATGTATTGCTCACCGACCCTGTCAGAAATATTTCATATTGTTCTTGTAAACATTCTTGTAACTCATTTTGGACATTATTAATGTTGCTGGCCGTTTTTTTAAACCTATCGTTAGCCGTTAAGTTATCGCCATCAAGGTCTCCAGCTGCAACATTCAGGTATGGCAACATTTTTATTTACGCCATTCCAAGGTTGGATTGATTGTGTCCTTATTGCATCGAGAAATGTATTGTTGAAGAAATTTAATTTCTCCAGCTAGATAAAGTGCAAAGTCATCTTTTGATTCTACTTTAACTAAATTTGAGGTCTGTATTCTTCTCTGAGCCGCGGAAATTTTAGATTCATTCCTTGGATCGAATCCTCTTTGGTCCAAAGTGATTTGGGTTACGCAATTAATACCGCATTGTTTCGCACACTCTGAAACCAAGTCAGCCAACTCCTTCACAGTGAAATCAACCGACGGTGAATTATTTATTACAGTGTGTCCAGCAGTATATTTTTCAGCGGTTCTAAATATTGAAGTTATTTCAGAAACTGATTGCGCCAAAGACATTACGCCAGTCCTGTGAGTACCCTTGCCATATACGGTGAGCGGCCGACCTAGCAGCGCTTGCACTATAAACCTATTTATAACCGTCCCAAAATACTGATCATAATCAAACCGAGTTAGCAATTTTTCTTCGTTATCAATTTCACTTGTACGACATCCAAAGATCGTTGATTGCATTAATTCGACTATTCTTAAATTCCAGCAATCTGCCGCGACCGCTAGGTAATTACTGTCATTCGATTTACTTGCATGATAAAAATCACCTGATTTTCTAGGAAATGGTATCAGAGTATCGCTTTTCTTTCCTTTATATTCTGGTGCAAAATACCCTTCAGGTACTTCTATATTGGTCGAAGCATACTCGCCAAATGAACCTAGTTTTACATATAATGCATCTCGACAAAACTGCTTTATGGCCCATAATACATTCATGTTTCCTACTTCGTTATTCGTCAAAGTAAAGTTAGCCTCATTTACTCCAATCATAGAATAAGGGGCTGAGGCTTGTTGAGCACAATTAAAAACAATATCCGGGGAAAAGCGCTCAAAAATTTCAAATATTTTTGTCGTATTGCAAATATCGACTTGCTCAACAGTAATATTTTCTCGCCTTGTTTCTTTCACGCGATCCGATAGTGACTGAATTGGCGTCAGCGAGTCTGAACCGACCTCGTTTACAAGTTTTCTCCTTAAACCACTGTCGATACCTAGTATGATATAATCGCCAGCAATCAAACTTTTTGTAACCGACCAGCCTAAATAACCGTCGATGCCTAATATTAATATTTTCTTCATATGGCCAATCCGCTGATTATTTATAGCTGCTACTTTTGGATCGGTGTGTAAAATATATCACGCTACTGTCAATAGGAACATAGCAAATTTTTAATGAACTATAACCTCAGAAATCATGTGGTTTCTTGATTTTGAGCAGCCCCACTTGAGTGGTCCACTTTGAAAGTTAGTGCATGATTGGCCTTTGGTCCATCGGAACGATGGCCTCTGGCGCAGGTGGACGATAGCCCAATGCACTATGGGGTCGTTTGGTGTTGTAATGGTTCCTCCATCTTTCGATAATAATTTGGGCTTCCCGCAGCGAGTAGAAGATTTCGCCGTTCAGCAACTCGTCGCGCATTCGCCCGTTGAAACTTTCGCAGTATCCGTTCTCCCAGGGTGCTCCCGGCTCGATGTAAGCGGTCTTTACCCCAACTGCTTTGATCCAGTCCCTGACGGCCTCAGCGATAAACTCAGGGCCGTTGTCCGACCTGATATATGATGGAACACCACGCAGGATAAACAGGTCTGTGAGAGCGTCGATGACCTCAGTCGAGTTGAGCTTTCGTTTTACTCGGATCGCGAGGCATTCTCGGCTGTACTCGTCCAAGATGTTGAGTGTCCTGAATGCCCTGCTATCGTCTGTCCGGTGATGTACAAAGTGGTATGACCAGACATAGTTGCGGCACTAGCTAAGAAGATGTCAAAACCAGAAACAAAGACAGTGACACGCACTGTAGCTGCTCCAAAGACTATGATAATCAAACAGCAACCATAGCAGCAAGCCGCACCAAGAGACACAGAACGAACAGACTTTATACCTATTCGTCCAAAGCCACCGTTACCAAATCAACAAGACGACAGAGAAAAACGTTAAGAAACACGCCAAAAGTACACGGTTGATAGCTGTTTGGCTGTATGGTTGACACAGTGACTGTCTGGTATAGTGAGACGCTGTGCGAATACTTTCCATTAAAATCATCGTCCTAGAGCTACGTAATAACAAAACATGCTGTTCATCCCTTTAAAAAATCTATAACACAAGACTGACAGTTTCCTGATTGAGGTGTAAGATGAAATCACATGATGCGTTGAGAGCTGAAATGGAATCAATTCAGCAGCAAATGGTTGAAGCTAAGAAGAGCGAACGTGCGAATGCACTAAAAAGGCAAAGCGTCTTTGCAAAGAGTTTGGATTTACTGTCAGGATGCTGAAAAGCTCACTAGCTGATGGGCGGAACAAGCGGTCGAAAAAGGGTAATTGGAATGAAGCTGGCAGTTAGAGCCGCTAAAATAGATTTGGTAAAACTGCAATTACTATCATTGCTTCAGTTAGAAGAAGTGAATGTTGTTGCTGCGCAGACAAAGTATAGCGGCATCACAATTCTCAACGTAGATGAGAGTTCTGTCTCTACTTTGCGTAGCATACGTAATATCGAAGCGCTTTTGCTTGATGAAGTAGCCGCTGTGGAATTACTACAGCCATCGACGGCGAGCGACGCACCCTCATTCAAATCACTATATAGCGTAAATGAGCTTGAGCAATATGAGCACCTCAGCCAATTACTTCACATACAGCAAGCTGTGAGAGACAAAAGATGAAATTCTCAGAAATTGAACTCCCATCTAATCGAAAATTTGGGTTTTTCTTTGTATTCGTATTTGCAGTAGCGGCATCCTATTTCTATTACTCAGCGAATGTAAGTTGGGCATATATATTTATTGCAGCGGCATCGATATTTCTGCTTGTTACACTGGTAAAGAGCGATGCACTTCTGCCTCTTAACAAGCTCTGGATGCGTTTTGGGCTTCTACTTGGCATGATAGTCAGCCCAATCGTACTTGGCATTATCTTCTTCGGTTTGTTCACACCAATTGCAATGTTGATGCGATTAAGTGGACGTGATGAGTTGCGATTGAAATTCAGTCCTGAGGTAAGTCACTGGATAACACGTAGCGAACCAATCAAATCTGAATCATTCAAACATCAGTTTTAAAAAAGGCGAATCAAATGGAATTCTTAAAAGAACTTTGGGCATTTTTACGTGTACGTAAAAAGCTATGGCTTGCGCCCATCATTATCGTAATGCTGATACTTGGTGGATTATTAATACTTGCGCAAGGTTCTGTAGTAGCGCCTTTGATTTACACACTCTTTTAGAGGTAGAGCATGTATATCTTAGGTATTTCTGCCTTTTATCACGACAGCGCTGCATGCTTGCTTAAAGATGGTGAAATCATTGCTGCGGCACAAGAAGAGCGCTTCACTCGTAAGAAACATGACGCTGGCTTCCCTACTCATGCAATCCAGTATTGCTTAAAAGAAGCTGGAATAGCATCAAAGGATATCGACAATGTCGTATTCTATGAAAAACCGTTTGTTAAATTTGAGAGACTACTTGAAACGTACCTAGCCTTCGCACCGAAAGGCTTTACAAGCTTCGCTAAAGCGATGCCAGTATGGATTAAAGACAAACTGTTTCAAAAATCGGCAGTTATCAAAGAGTTAAAATCAACGCTTGATGAAAGTGTTGATTGGCGTGAGCGTTTGTTATTCTCTGAGCATCACTTATCACATGCAGCAAGTGCGTATTATCCGTCACCCTTTGAGAGCGCCGCAGTGTTAACGCTCGATGGTGTTGGTGAGTGGACAACGACTTCGCTGGCGATTGGTAGTGGCAGTGATTTAAAAGTTGTGAAGGAAATACATTTTCCGCATTCACTGGGTTTACTCTACTCTGCGTTTACATATTACACAGGGTTTAAAGTAAACTCTGGTGAATACAAGGTGATGGGTTTGGCTCCGTATGGAGAGCCACGATACGCAGATTTAATACGAGAAAAACTCATCACAGTTGCTGGAGATGGTAGCTTCCAATTGGATATGAGTTACTTCGACTATGCTACTGGTTTAACGATGACAAACAAGAAGTTTGATGAATTGTTTGGCGGACCACCACGTGCGTCTGAAGCGGAGCTAACGCAGCGTGAAATGGACTTGGCAGCTTCAGTTCAAAAAGTAACTGAAGATATCGTCTTAGAACTCGCCAGAGGCATTGCTAAAGAGACAGGTGAACGTAACCTCTGCTTGGCTGGTGGTGTAGCATTAAACTGTGTTGCTAATGGTATTCTGTTACGAGAAAAAATCTTCGACAATATATGGATTCAACCCGCAGCTGGTGATGCTGGTGGTGCGTTAGGTGCTGCTTTTTCAATATGGTATCTACATCACAACAGAGAGCGCCTAGTCTCAACAGAACGAGATGCGATGAAGGGCGCTTACTTAGGTCCTAAGTTTACAGATGCTGAAATAGAAGCTGAACTTACTGCTTGTGGTGCAGAATTCAAAAAGCTTTCCAAATCTGAAATGATCGAAGAAGTAGCGTCCGCATTAGCTGATGAAAAAGCAGTTGGCTGGATGCAAGGACGCATGGAGTTTGGCCCAAGAGCATTAGGAGGACGAAGTATAATGGCAGATCCGCGTTCGCCAATGATGCAGAAGCAACTTAACCTGAAAGTAAAATATCGTGAAAGCTTTCGCCCATTTGCTCCAAGTGTCTTAAGAGAAGATGTAGGGGAATGGTTTGAGCATGATACCGATAGTCCATACATGCTTCTAGTTTCAGACGTCCAAAGCGATAAACGTCGTACAATGACTGAAAAAGAAGAGGCACTGTTTGGTATTGATAAACTAAATGTGCCGCGTTCTTCCATACCAGCAATTACACACGTTGACTACTCTGCACGAATACAGACTGTCCATGCTGATACTAACCCTAAGTACCATGCTGTTATTTCTAAATTTAAAGAAAAGACTGGCTGTCCACTGGTTGTTAACACTTCTTTCAACGTGCGTGGCGAGCCAATAATTTGCACACCAAAAGATGCATTTAAGTGCTTCATGGGTACTGAAATGGATGTTTTGGCGGTAGGTAACTATGTGCTTTACAAAGAGCAGCAAGACGAAGCACTTAAAGAAAATTATGAGGAACGTTATGAGTTGGATTAATTTCAAAAATCTTACATTTATAAGTCTTGTAATTGTTCATACAATTATTTTATTGCTCAGTTACTTAAAGCTACCGGACAACAAAGCTGTAATTTTGGCTACACTTTCAACGGCACTTTTACTAAGCCCTATCATTGCTAATGTTATTCTTGGAAAAGTGAAAACATTGGCAGTTAATAGTGCGCTCCTACTCTTTTTTTTACTGCTTATAGAAGGTCTATTTGCATTTAGAATAATTCAGCACCCAGTTATATCAACTTGGAACCTTACCAATTCAAAAAATATCGAATTGCTCGACTTTTTACAAGAAGCACCATTTGTAAAATTTAAGCCTAACGTGAACGTAAGGTCCCAAAGATTTAGGGGTAAGGACTTTACGTATGAATGGCAAACCGATGCTTTAGGTTTCAAAAATATTAAGCAGTCCGATCTTTCAGACATACACTTTGATTATATAGCTCTGGGAGACTCATTTACGGAAGGAATGGGAGTCTCAATTGATAATATGTGGACCTCGAAGGTCAGTCAGAAGACAAATGTAAAAATTTATAACGCAGCAATACAAGGCTACTCCGCTAGCCAAATGAAGGCAACTTATCTAAACCTTAAAGATAAGCTCAGCCACGATGGTATCATAATTGGTGCATTACCAACAATTTTTAATCGAGAAAAAATATTAGATAGTTTTGAAAATGCTAAATTAGGAACTGGTGGTATAAGATCGATTGCAGAAGGATCCAAATATGCAGAAAACTCGTTCTTGACTGGGTTAATTAGAGCACTGGTGAGAGTTATTAAGCAGAAAAATCTTCCTAACTCGAAAGATAATAGAAGATACATTCCCGAGATCCCAGATAGCTATCCCGATCAAGTTTCACTAACAGGAGACATAAATTGGCGAAAGTATGTCCAGAACTTGTCTGAGTTAAGTAATTTAGCTCTTTCAAACGGTAAAGAAGTAATTCTTATACAATATCCACATCGTCACGAAATATATTTCAACGCGGAGGAGCTGGGTGTAGATGATATACAAGAAATTGATTACCACATAGAGTTAGACTTACTTAAAAAGTCTCTTCCTAAAAAAGTAAAGATATTAGACATGTTTCCATATTTGAAAGAAAAATGGAGCACAGATAAGCGTAACATTTACTTCATTAAAGATGGGCACATGAACGAAAGAGGACAAGAATTGATATCAGCGTTTATTGTTAATAATATTGATATACCTTGATGACTAATCTTTGGATGACAGCCTTTGAACTCTGAAAGCACAATGCTTTTAGCTATCAAGGAGGCCGTTATAACTGCACTTGATTCACTGATTTTCGTTGCTTTTAATCCACTTCAAAAAGCTAACCCTTTAGCTGTTCGTCGTCGCAAGCTGATTGCAATGATTGATGAGAAAATCCATCTATCATGCATGGCACAGAATTGACACTGATTCAGGGGCAGGTGATTGAATAGTGTACAGTTTACTTAGCGAGCTTTTATCTACATTTAAGCGATTAGTTTGCAGACGCTAATCTCTCCTTAAAAAATCATAAGAACATTTAATTTATTTTAAAAATATGATACAGTCCAATGATCCCTATTGATTCAAAAGTTACATCAGATTGTTTACACAGTTCTCTTAAATAAAGCTCATTTCGGAACACTCCATGCATTCGTGCCCTTCCCAAAATGGACAGTAACTTACCACGTACTGACCTAGCAATTCCAATAGCTGAAAACTTCTGAAACTTTATCGAAGCCATCAGCAATGGAATACCCTGTGATTTACAATATTCAAATA
>Ga0206127_1002949_pt1 | contig 16219 bp, 16 predicted proteins | sample Helgoland_Spring_6_FD_148646 | JGI IMG/M metagenome (GOLD analysis project Ga0206127, IMG submission 148646) | Pelagic subsurface seawater microbial communities from Kabeltonne, Helgoland, North Sea - Helgoland_Spring_Bloom_20160419_1 | ecosystem: Environmental > Aquatic > Marine > Epipelagic ...
AACGGAGTGCCGGTTTTTAATAAGGGTTACCGGGTGCATGATCGATTTACCGTTGGTGGTGAGTCTGTATTGGCGGACTTTAGGTATGTGGGAGACGGATACTATGAAACAGAATGGGAAAAGAGGATTTTACATTCCAGGGAGTTAGATGCACGTGGATTTTATAAACCTAACAGGGAAATGTATTTCTTTTCCTTGGCTTACCACGCGCTTGTTCACAAAAGATCACTTGGCGAAGATTATAGAAAAAGACTGCTCACCCAATATGATGCGTTATCTATTGGTGAGATTGAAGACCACGATTTTGATGGGGATTCAATTCTTCTTTTATTAACGAGATTTATTACAGAAAATCAATACAGCTTCACCGAACCACATGACAGAAGTGTGTATTTTAATAAAAAAGTTGTTGGGATCCGAAACATTACCTTTAAGCGTTTATTTATCACTGAGATAAAAGATTTTTTAAGGCCCTTGAAATCTCCAGTACGTCTAACGAAGGATATTATACTTGCGAGTAGAGAAATTGTCCTAAGATTGCTTTGGAGATTTAAATGACCATCATCGAGAGGTTGTGGTCCGTTTCAATTAGGGTCTCGAAAAATTGTAGTTGGATGCTGTTTTGTTATCCGCTTTTTTTTCTTGTGTTCATGGGGAAATACCATGGTTTTCTCGTGCCTTTTAGATTTCTAAGATGGCACGGTGGCGCGCAGACATTGTTAATGACTTCGGGCACGAACAAATACTTTATAAAAATCGACTCTGATCATGCTCGTATTAATAATGAGGTGCATTGGGGAACGTTCCTGTATGATAAAAATCCGTTATACTTTTGTAGAATAGTAGAATCTTTTGAACTGATTTCCCGCCGAATTGTAATGTTCGAGTATTTTGAATCTCGCAGTTTTGATAGTCTCGACCTAGGACTAGTCTCCGACAAATGCCGCTTAAAGCTGATGGATCAATTAGTTCAAATTAGCGATATTTTGTTCGATAACGGCGTCATACATCGTGATATTTCCCCTGGTAATTTACTTGTGCGCACTGCCGGTGATGACCTTACCCTTAAATTGGTGGATCTGGCCTACGCTATCCCCAAAGATTACTCTAGTCGCCCAGACAACGGGGGGGCAAATGTTGAAGCAACCCTTGGTCAAGATTGGAGACCAGAGGATTATGTTTGGGATGACTCATATGCAATTCTAGAGATTGCTAAAAGTATTGGTGGCGATCAAGTCGAAGGATTGTCAAGTTACTTAGAGGCTCTCGAGAGTAAGGTTGGTAGGTTACGGTATTCGTCGATTACTTTTAGTGATCAAAAGTCAGCTCAATGTTAGAGGTCTCGTTAATAGCTACTTTGTTATGCATAGCGGTGGCTACTGCAGGACTCGCAAGGCTCAACTTTCATCCTAGTTTCTTTTTTTTACAAATCATGTTGTTTTATTTTTTAACTAATGCGGTTGTCATTGGATCGGGACTTCTCTCTTTAGGCGCGTTCGCCATAGCCTTGTTATTAACTCTATCTTATGTCGCATTTTCATTATTAGGATCCTTGCTGGTATCTAATCTAAGAGAGGTGTCGCCTGATGTAATAAAACGGAAGGCTAAGTTGGCGAATAGTGATCAGTTTTTAAAGCTGATCACGCGTGTATGCATATTAATTTCATTGGGGGGCATTTTTTATTTATTACACCATGCTGGTTATAGCCCCTTCGTGTCAAACCCACTGGTCGAATTTATAAATGTCGCTCGTAAGTATGCGTTACTCCGTTATGAAGATTCAAACTATCGTGAGCCGTTCTTAGCTCTCTTTAGTACGATATTTATGTATTTGGGTAATATCTTGGCCGGCGTATCATTTTGTATCGATAGTAATTCAAGGTCGAAATTCAAGTCGGTTTTACTACCACTTCTCCCCAATATACTTTTTTCCTTGGTGTTAACCAGTCGAGCTGGCATTTTCATTGGCATAATGCTGTTTTTAAGTTCGTATCTCTCGATGGCTGTCTACTTTAAAATTAGAGTAAATATATTACCAATCGTGCGAAAAGGGATCTTTTATTTTTGCATTTTAATTGTAGTAATTTGGGTGCCTAGAGTGCTGAGAAGTGGGGACGTCTCTAACTTTAGTATTGAGTACTTCAGTTTTGCAACGGAGAAAGTGCTTTCCTTACTGGTTTTATCTTTTTCAGCATTTTCTGTTTGGTTTGAGAATGTGTTTTGGATAGGCAATCTAGAGAGAACACATGGATCAATAATTTTCGGTGGCATCGCATCATGGTTTGGCGTTTCCCGTAGTAAGTTTGACGCCGTTAGTTTGGGTGATAATTTACCCGAGACAACCATTCATGGCCTGTTCGCTGCAATATTGTCTGATTTTGGTCTGATAAATGGCATCGTTTTTATAAGCCTATTTGGTTTGATGAGCGGGCTTGGGTATGTGTTGGTCCGCAAGGGATATCTGGCAGCCTTTTTTATGTTGATTACCTCCTATTTTTTTACACTAGGTATGATCGTGAATAGTGTAATTAAATTCAATAACGTCAATGCGGCGATTGTTATGGCCAGTATTATTATGATTTTTTTACAGAAAGAGAAAAGCGATGAAAAAGTCTAATGTTAATGTTTCGGTTGTGATCCCTACGTACAATTCAGCACAGCACCTGGAGCGTGCTGTAATAAGCGTTATAGAGCAAACTTATCCAATTCATGAAATTATCATTGTGGATGACCAGTCCGTTGACAAGACTGTCGAATTAGCTAAAAAGACACTATCCCGGTTTGGTGTTAATTTTCAAGTTCTTGAAAATGTTTGTAATTCTGGCGCCGCCATTACAAGGCAGAAGGGGGTAAGGGAAGCGCATGGCTCCCATATAGCGTTTCTGGATAGCGATGACGAATGGAAACCAAACCATATTCAGTCGCTAGTCTCTTTGTTCGAAGCTAGCCCTAATATTTCATTTGCTTTTTCAAGATACGAGGTTTGTATCGATGCTGTGCCCGTATACTATTCTCCTGTCTGTGAAATATTAAATTTTAAGATGGCCCTCAAAAGGACAGTTGTCGCTACACCGGCAGTTATGGTCCCTAAATCCAGTCTGCCCGGCGAGTGGGAGCCCAGAAGAACTGGTCAGGATTATTGGTTGTGGTTAACTCTGCTACGCCAATATGGCCAAGCTCAAAGTACGTTGTTGTGTACAGCCCGTGTTCACCAACGATCGGATTCTCTCTCAAGTAACAAATTCCAAAATATTGCAGATGTATGGCAAGTTCAAGAAATATTTGGACTGTCAAAAATAAGTCGTATGGTCAACATGGTTAGTTACCTGGCACGCGCTTTAATAAAGGTTCTCTCCGTAAAAAAAGGACTCTAATATCAATAAATTTTTATTTACCGGTAAAAATAGTTCATCTGACGACATGAGCGTTGCGTTCGTCATTTTAGTTTACAGATTCTCTGTTGATGTCTCATTGCTGGTGGATTCTCTGATAGCACAGTTTGGTGATAATGTGTTAAGTGATGTTTTTATTGTTGAAAACTTCAGTAGTGAAGTCTCTTCTAAGAAACTTTATTTATATTGTGAGGATACTGCTATCAACTTTTGTGGGACGTTTCCAAATAACGGCTATGGTGCAGGTAACAACATTGGTATCAAGTCAGCTTTAAAAGCTGGCTATGACTTTGTTAGCGTATTGAACCCAGATACGATCGTGCATAATTTCCCGAGATATGGTTGGGGGGAGTACTGTGGTGGGATTGTTGGTCCAAAGATAACGCGGAATAAAAAATCTGACCAAAATCCTTACTGGGCTTACAAAAATAATTTTTTAGAGTACATAATTTATGTTGGTGCTCTTAGGCATTCGAGAACTCTGCTTTACATTGGTGTGATCGGGCATAAAATCCTAAAGTACGTTTGGCAAATATTACAGTTGTTTTGTTCGAGGACCCAAGTGTTTGCTCTACATGGTAGTGCTATTATCTTCAGCAGGCAGTCCATCGATATCCTCGGAGATGTATTTGATGAAAAGTTATTTTTATACACAGAAGAGGAGGATCTGGCATATTCTGCGCGATCAAAGTTGGTCCCCATGCGCTACTGGTCAGAAATAATCGTGGAGCACAAAGAAGACGGGTCGGATGAAGGTGTTGCGCCATCGATTCTAAGTCCAGAAGTTTGTAAGTCTATTATCTATAGGTATAAAAAATGGCATCGTTAGCTATAAAGATTGTCGACTATATTGCTGCTTTTTCTAAGAGTAAACCAGATTATGATTTGCTTATTCTGAATTACCATTCGATAGTGCCTGATGGCTGTATTCCCAGTCAGTGGGAGGTTGTGCAGTCAGAATTTGATAAGCAGATGGCGGAAATTTTTAAAAGCGGTATGCGGACTATTAAGTTAAGTGACGTCCCAAAAATACAAAAAACCGTTATACCAGGAACGTTCGCGGAGTCTTTGCCCCTGGTTTGCATAACATTCGATGATGGTTTTGAGGATAACTACACTTTGGCCGCTGGAATTTTGGAACGTTATTCGTTAACAGCTACATTTTCCGTCGTTAGTAATACGATCCAAAGCAATGTTCTTGATAAGTTAAGTCGAGACTTTCAGAATGTAGTAAAAAATCGTAAGTTATTCATGACCCCTATGATGCTAAGAGATTTAGTGCGTCGAAAATTTGAGATTGTCTCGCATACTATGACGCACCCTAATCTTAATGTCACAAAAACTGCCGACCTATTTCAAGAAATTATAGAAAGCTCTCAAATAATTGATCAAATCTCTGGTTCCAGTAGTGGAGCTTTTATTATGTCTTATGGTCTAGAAGAGTGTCCGGCCATGAAACGGAGAGTTACTGAGGTGCTTGATGGCAATGGTTTCAGTGTTGCGGCTCTTGGAAGGTATGGATATTGCACCTTTAGTGAAAGCTACACTGCACTCGACGTTCCTCGTATACCAATTTACGGGTCTGACAATATGACAACTTTTAAAAATAAGTTGATGGGAAAATACTGGCTAGTCTCGATTATCTATCGTCTAGTGAAGGCGTTTAGGGTAAGGACAAATTATGAAAATAGTAATTAAATTTGGTGACAAGCTGACGTTTGATGACATAACACAGATTGTAGAGATATTGGAGATTGATTCATCCGATCGATCAAAGAAGACTGTTGATTTCGAGTATATAAGTAACAAGCTTGCGAATAATCCAAATGGTGCGTACTCGGTGTTTGCTTACGGTGATATTGGGTTGATCGGTTTTATGAGTTATACGGGAAAACTACTGGACGGTGCTATCGTCTTCGAACTGGGAGATGTCATCGTTCGTTCAGAAGGGCGAGGGAAAGCTGTTTTCTTTAGGATGCTCCGAAGGTTTCATAAAGACTACCCAAATCTGTCTTGCTATGGAACGCCAAATGAAGCGGCGTTACCACACGAGATTAAAGCGGGTTATACGGTGGCCACAGATTACATAGATTATCGAATTGGAATGTGCCGCTGGCCGTTGCAAGCCGTTTTATCTAAGGTGTCTCTTGGTGGCTTGGGGGGCGGTCTCGAGAAAGTTCTAGGGTTTCCTCTTTCGATAGTGAAACCGATGGAAGAAAAGAATATTTCTTATTTTGCGTCAACTCAGGGTGCTAGCTGTATGCTTGATGTCCCTGCAACCCAGTTGTTATGGCGATTAAGCCTTCAAAAGGAGGGGTATAGATATTTCTGTAATGCTGACGTGTTTTTTATTGTCAGAATATTCGTATCTCGCGGTTATTGTCTCGGATTCGTTGTTCTTTCATCGAAGCATAGTCACTTAGATTATTACCGGCTTAAGTCTGCTCTCAAGCGTGTCGGTGTGAACTTTATCGTCGAGTTGTCTGGGGAAAGGAGTAGATTAAAATCATTAGTGAGTTTTAGACTAAGACGTGTACCTTTCATTTATATAGGACCATACCAAAACTATGAAGTAGTTAAGTTTAGTGCTTTGGATGGTGATAATGTGTGATATTTTCTGCAGCGTTCGGTCCTTTTGAGATATTGTCAAATTGAACGGCAATTGGGCCTCATTGAGGCGTTCTGATATTGCGATTCTATAATGTGTTCGCAAAAAGTGTTTAATAAATACATTGGTTTGCTTAGGACAATATTCAGGCAATGTTCTGATGTAATAATGCAAACGATTTTTTAACGTCGCTAGTCGACTATGAGGTATAAATGATTAATGATATTCGTTCAGTTCGCCTTGCCGTTATTGGTCTCGGTTACGTTGGCTTGCCGCTCCAGGTAGCATTTTCTTCCAAGGGCTTTAGGGTAGTGGGTTATGACATTGATGGGAATCGTGTAGATGAGTTGCAAAATGGAGATGACCGAACTGGCGAGGTTGAAAAAAAGAGGCTTAATGAATTGTCGTTCACAAATTCAATAGATGAAATACGAGCGTGTAACACGTATATCATAACAGTACCGACACCGGTAGACTCGACGTTCCAACCTGATATGACGCCACTTCGAGAGGCGAGTAAGCTTATTTCTCAGGTTTGTGGGCCCGGTGATGTGGTCATTTATGAGTCAACTGTTTATCCTGGGGCAACGGAGGAGGTGTGTGTTCCAATTATTGAAAATGAGAGTGGTTTCATCCTTAATAAGGATTTCTATGTTGGCTACAGTCCTGAGCGTATAAATCCGGGCGATAGAATTAACACCTTGGAGACGATAGTTAAAGTAACATCCGGATCCAACCTTGAATCTTCCCTTTATGTAGATTGGCTGTATTCGAATATCATAGATGCAGGAACGCACCGTGCTTCTAGTATTAGAGTTGCTGAAGCGTCCAAAGTGATTGAGAACTGTCAAAGAGATTTAAACATAGCATTTGTTAATGAGCTTTCTCAAATTTTTAAAAGACTGAATATTGATACGAACGAGGTGCTCGACGCTGCTGCAACGAAATGGAATTTTTTGAATTTTAGACCAGGATTGGTTGGTGGGCATTGTATCGGAGTAGATCCGTATTATCTCAAATATAAAGCTGAGTCTACTGGGTATAGGCCGGACGTCATAATGGCCGGTAGACATATTAATAATGATATGGCTAAGGCGGTTGTAGACAATCTGATCGAGCTGATGATTAAGCGACGGGTGAACTTTTTAGGAGCTAAAGTTTTAATTCTAGGGTTTACGTTTAAAGAAAACTGCCCAGATATTCGGAATACAAAAGTAATCGATGTTGTTAATCATCTCAAGAGCCTTGATATTGACGTCACCATATCCGATAAACTCGCTGACCCGAACTTAAGTAAGCGAGTTTATGGCGTGGCCACAGATGGAAACCCAGCTGAGAATGGATACGACGTCGTTATTTTGGCGGTACCACATCAATACCTTTTGGATTCTGGCTTAGCTTATATTAATTCTTTGAGGAAAGATGTGTCGATATTTTATGATTTAAAAGCTGCTTACCCCAGAGAATTAAGCGATATTAGGTTATAAAATTATAATTTGATGTTTGTAATAATTTGACTAATTACTGATTAATTTGGAGTTTAATTTTTCCGTCTGGAGCGAGGCTCATGAAAGAAGATAGTTTGATTTGGTTTAAAGGCAGCGTTATTTGTAATAGGGACGCTGTAGTCAATGTTATGTCTCCCACCGCGCAATTCGGGCTAAATGTGTTTGAGGGGTTGAGAGGGTATTGGAATGAACAACAACAACAATTGTATATTTTTAGACTGGATGACCATTTAGACCGGTTATTTGAGTCATGTAAGTTACTTAGCTTGGACTCCGTGTATTCCAAAGATGAAATTAAGAGTTTTATTAAAGATCTACTGACAGTAGGGGATTTTAACGCGGATATAGCTATACGTCTTACATTATTTGTTGATGGCGATGGAAGTTGGAATTCCTTAGATGCTCCTGATTTGTTTATATCACCAGTTATTAAAATGCGGAAAGATATTAGTCAATTAACGGATTCGACTGCATGTATTTCCAGCTGGCAACGTATCAGTGACGTTTCTATGCCTCCCAGAGTGAAGGCTGGAGCAAATTATTTAGCCGGAAGATATGCCCATCTTGAAGCCAATAGAGCTGGTTATGATTTGCCGATATTACTTAATTCAGCGGGCAAAGTGGCAGAGGGAGCTGGGGCCTGCATCTTTATTGTACGTAATAACACTCTAATTACTCCTACATTACAGTGCTCTGTTCTAGAAAGTATCACCAGAGATACTCTTATTAGATTGGCTGAATTAGTCGGAATAAATGTTGTAATAAGAGAAATAGATCGGACAGAATTACTTATTTCTGATGAAGTATTTTTTTGTGGATCAGCCGCTGAGATTACTCCCATAACATCAATAAATAGCATTCCTGTTGGAAATGGCAAGCCAGGTGGCATAACAATAAAGTTGCTTAGAAAATATCAAGATGTATTAACCAATCAAGATAATTCGGACGTTCCTGTTAGTTGGTTAACAACAATAACCTAGATTTACTGAGCAAGTCAGTTCTGGCTTGGTTAATTATATTAGCACTTCAAATATTGGATATAAGCTTTATGAACATTACAAAAGATCTTTTGACAACTACTTCTGGTTTATATGGTGACTCCTTTTATCTTTTAGATTGCGATAACTTTACGGAAAGTTTCAAAGCGCTAACGTCTGAGTTTCAGTTATATTATCCAAAGAGCCGCATTGCCTATTCTTACAAGACAAACTATATACCAAGGCTGTGTAAAATTGTTGATAGTCTTGGAGGCTATGCAGAAACGGTTTCTGATATGGAAGTTGATGTTGCTCTAGCTATTGGGGTAAACGCTGGAAAAATATTTTTTAATGGTCCATACAAGAAACCTAAAGCAATAGAGGATCTGTTATTAAAGGGTGGTGTTGTAAATGCAGATTCAGCGGCCGATTTAAAAATAATCTGTTCGATCGCTGTATCTAATCCAGAGGATATTCTACGTGTAGGTATTCGTTGCAACTTTGATATTGATGATGGTGTGGTTTCACGTTTTGGATTCGACTTTAATAATGGTGACTTTGATGATGCTTTAACCGAGACATTGAAGTACTCCAATATTGAGTTAGTGGGTCTTCATTGCCACTTTGCGTCGAGAGGACTTCAGTCTTGGGTTAATGCATCGAAGGGAATGTTGGATGTTATAGAGGCTGTCGAAAGAAGAAATATTAAACCCTTAAAATATGTTAGTCTCGGCGGCGGTTTGTATGGGAAAATGCCGAAAAAACTTCAGCAACAACTTGGGATATCCCCGCCTTCTTTTGGAGATTATGCCGCAGCCGCTGCAAAACCATTTGCTGATTTTTACAAAAATCATGATGAACATGAGACTCCCGAGCTAATCATAGAGCCCGGTACTGCTCTTGCAGCCAATTCCCTGAAGTTTGTTGCTAGGGTTATAAATATAAAAACAGTCGGTGACAAATCTATAGCAACCTTGTCTGGAAGTTCCTTCAATACCAACCCTACGTCAGGCAAAATAAATTTGCCAATCACCATTTTTCATTCAGATGAGAGTGAACCAATGGAGCGATATGAGGACTTGGATATGGCTGGATATACCTGCATTGAGTCAGATTATCTTTATAAAAATTATTCTGGACCCGTGTCAGTTGGAGATTTCATTGTTTTTGACTCGGCTGGCTCATATTCTGTTGTAATGAAGCCGCCATTTATTATGCCCAATGTCCCTATATTGGAACTCAACGGGGACCAAACGGTTAGAGTGATTAAAAGGCAAGAAACTTTCGAAGATGTATTTTGTACCTACCAAATGGAATTTTAACAATGGCCATGAATCTTTTGTACATAACAAATAATATTGTTGTGGCTAGGGCAGCAGATGATGCGGGGGTTGATGAAATATTTATCGATCTCGAAGTTTATGGAAAGAAAGATAGACAATCCGGAAGAAATACTGTTATTTCTAAACATGAAATAGAGGACATTCCAAGAATTAAATCGGCAGTATCGTCTGCGTCTATACTTGTTAGGTGTAACCCAGTTGGTGATTGGACTGCGGATGAAATAGATAGAATTATTGCTGCTGGTGCTGACACTGTTATGCTCCCTTTTTTTAGAAATGAAAAGGAAGTGAAGTATTTTATGAGTTGTGTCGCAGGACGTGCTAGGACCTGCTTGTTAGTTGAGACTATAGAGTCACTGGAAAATCTTGATCTAATTTTGTCAGTTGAAGGCGTTGATAGGATACATATAGGGCTTAATGACCTGCACATTGCATATAAAAGCTCATTTATGTTTGAGCCTTTTATAAACGGTAAAATAGAAAAAGCTTGTAAAATTGCACGTCAGTACGGCGTTAATTTCGGTATAGGTGGTATTGCGAAAATAGGGTCTAGCCTTAAACCTAGTCCTGAATGCTTGTTAGCTGAACATATGAGGTTAGGTTCTAGCTCAGTTATTCTTTCTCGAAGCTTTTTGGATGCTAATGATACATCACATGCTGATAATATATTTTCTATGTTTACAGCAGGTGTAAGTGCTATTAGGGCGTTCGAGTCTAAATTGAATACGTGGGGAAAAGAGATGTTTGCCGAAAATAGGTCTATTTTGATTGAAGATATTAAAAAAGTAGTGCGAGATGTTAATCAATGAGTCAATTTTTGATAAGAGTATTTGATGTCGTTTTAGTTGCTCTCGGTTTGGCATTTCTGTTTCCTTTTCTGATAATTATTTCCTTGATATTAAAGTTGTCAGGAGAGGGAGAAATTTTTTATAAGCAGACGCGCATCGGTATGAATGGGAAGCCGTTTTCTATATACAAGTTCGCAACTATGGTCAAAGACAGTCCAATGATCGGTTCTGGAGAATTAACAGAATACAATGATCCTCGGGTGCTTCCAGTTGGTAAGTTTTTAAGAAAATCTAAGCTCAATGAGTTGCCTCAGCTTTTTAATGTCTTCACTGGTGATATGAGCTTAATTGGTCCTAGACCACAGACACTAAGATATTTTAATTTGTTCTCTCATAAATCTCGTGAACTTATATCTCAGGTTAGACCTGGAGTCACTGGGATAGGTTCACTCTTATTCCGTGATGAAGAAGAAATATTCAGGAAATCAGAAGATGCTATTTTGTTGGATGATACCGTGATTACCCCTTACAAGGGTGAGCTTGAGGAATGGTATAGTCTAAATCAATCATTTTATTTATATTTGAAGATTTTATTTTTAACAATAGTTACTGTGGTATTTCCAAGATATATTCAACCCGAGAATTACTTTGATGACTTGCCAGAAATGCCTTCTGAGTTGAGTAAGATAATTAACAATTAGAATAGCTGTTAGAGAAGGAGATTGAATGAATATTCTATCTATGATTGGAAGAGAAAATGATCTATTTAATGAAGATATTCGAGAGCTTGAAGAAATATTATTTCCAATTATATCATCAGGTAATTTTCTTGTAATCGGTGGTGCAGGCTCCATTGGACAAGCTGTTACTAAGGAGATCTTCAAGCGTGACCCATTAAAACTTCATGTTGTAGATATTAGCGAAAACAATATGGTTGAACTTGTGAGAGACGTTCGAAGTACCATTGGCTATATAAAAGGTGATTTCAGGACATTTGCTATTGATTGTGGCGGTCCAGAATTTGAAGCTTTGATCGCGAATGAAGGACCATATGACTATATATTCAACCTTTCAGCTTTGAAACATGTACGTAGTGAAAAGGATCCATTTACTTTAATGCGTATGCTGATGGTTAATATTTTTAATACTATTAAAACTTTTATGCTTGCTCGTGATCATGGCGCAAAAAAGTATTTTTGTGTTTCCACTGATAAGGCAGCAAACCCGGTGAATATGATGGGTGCGAGTAAACGTATCATGGAAATGTTCATGATGCGTGAGAGTAAAACAATGTCTATTTCAATGGCGCGTTTCGCAAACGTGGCATTCTCTGATGGTTCTTTGTTACATGGTTTCAATCAACGCTTTGCAAAACGCCAGCCTTTTTCCGCTCCAAATGATGTTCGTCGCTATTTTGTAACGCCACAAGAGTCGGGCGAGCTTTGTCTTATGTCGGGGCTACTTGGTGAAAATAGGGATATATTTTTCCCCAAGTTAAGCGAGCACCTTCATCTCATTACATTTTCTGATATCGCTGAGCGCTATTTACGTCAAATGGGTTATGAACCCTTTAACTGTGCTAGTGAAGAGGAGGCCCGAGATCGAGCTGCCGAGCTTATTGCAAATAAGCAATGGCCCTGCTACTTTTTTAGTAGTGATACAACTGGGGAAAAAGACTTTGAGGAGTTTTTTACAGACAAAGAAGATCTCGATTTTAATCGTTTTTATGGGATAGGTGTTATAAAAAACCAACCTGTTTATGATGGCCAAAAATTAGACAATTTCTTTTCTGGGGTAGAAATTCTTCGAAGAAAAGGAGATTGGAATAAGCAAGAAATTGTGGACTTGTTTTTTGATTTATTACCAGAATTTGCGCATAAAGAGACTGGTAAATATCTTGACGGGAGAATGTAAGAATGCAAAGAATCTTTGATATTGTTTTTTCAGGTATTGCACTGGTTTTACTTTCACCTATTTTACTACCTCTGACGCTTATCTTACGAGTAACGGGAGAGGGGGAGATTTTTTTTCCACAGAATCGAGTCGGTCTTGGAGGTAAGTATTTCAAAATTTTTAAATTTGCTACCATGCTTAAAGATAGTCCTAACATTGGGACCGGCACTGTCACAGTTAAAAATGATCCACGTATATTACCAATGGGAGAATTTCTCCGTAAAACTAAACTCAATGAGATGCCGCAGCTGATAAATATATTCAATGGTTCTATGAGTATAATTGGGCCTCGACCTCAAACCCAGCGTTGCTTTGATGCATTTCCTAAAATGTCGCAGAATGAAATAATCAAAGTCCGCCCGGGCTTGTCTGGCATTGGTTCTATCATATTTCGAAATGAACAAGATATGATGCATGCGAATAATGATCCAGATAAGTTTTATGATGAGATAGTCATGCCATATAAAGGGTCTTTGGAGGAGTGGTATGTCTCTCATCATAATTTTTGTACTTATTTCAGCCTCATTGTTTTAACAGTATGGGTTGTTATACGGCCAAATTCTGACTTAGCTTGGAAGTTATTTAAGGATTTGCCTGTTCCGCCAGATAGTCTCAAACTACATTTAAATTATTCAATTTGAAAAATCAATGATATTAGAATAACGGGGGAAAGGGCTAATGAAGGTTCTTGTCACGGGTGGCGCAGGCTTTATTGGTAGCGCGGTGATCCGTTTAATTAACAGCCAAACTGATTTCGTTGTTATCAATTTAGATAAATTGACCTATGCAGGTAACCTTGATTCTTTGCCAGACGTTATCGACTCTCAAAGATACTCTCATGAACAAGTTGATATATGTGACGGTCGAGCATTGACTAGAGTATTTGAAGAACATCAACCTACCTGTGTCATGCATCTTGCGGCTGAAAGTCATGTTGATCGCTCCATTGATGGGCCTGCCGACTTTATCAATACCAATATAACGGGTACTTTTAATTTACTTGAGGCAGTAAGAAAATACTTTGATGTTCTAAATGCTGCTGAGCAAAAGCAATTTCGCTTTCATCATATCTCTACAGATGAGGTATATGGTGATTTGGATGGCACTGACGATTTATTTACCGAGCAAACACCCTATTCACCGTCATCACCTTACTCTGCAAGTAAGGCGGCTTCTGATCATTTAGTCAGGGCTTGGGGACGTACCTACGGTCTGCCAGTTATTATTACTAACTGCTCAAATAATTACGGGCCATACCATTTTCCAGAAAAACTTATTCCTCATGTAATCCTTAATGCTATTCATGGTAAGCCTTTGCCTATTTATGGTAGCGGTTTGCAGATACGTGATTGGTTATATGTGGAAGATCATGCAAAAGCCTTAATTAAGGTTGTTACTGAGGGTGAAATCGGTGAGACCTATAATATTGGTGGTCACAACGAGAAAACTAATCTTGAAGTAGTTCAGACTATTTGTGATCTTCTCGAAGAACTCGCTCCTGAAAAACCTTCAGGGATAGACAAGTATCGAGATTTAATAACCTTTGTTAAAGATCGTCCAGGTCATGATGCTCGTTATGCTATTGATGCTTCAAAAATTGAGCGTGAACTTGGGTGGGTGCCAGAGGAAACATTTGAAACTGGGTTACGCAAAACAGTTCAATGGTATTTGGACAATACATCTTGGTGGGAAAGGGTCCTTTCAGGTGCTTACCGAATGGAAAGAATAGGGGCGGATTTATGACATCTAAGTACAAAGGAATTGTATTAGCTGGAGGCTCGGGCAGTCGACTCCACCCAATAACAATGGGAGTATCGAAACAGTTACTGCCTATATATGACAAGCCAATGATTTACTATCCAATTTCTGTTCTGATGTTGGCTGGCATTAAACATATTCTGATTGTATCAACTCCTGAAGATATGTCAGGCTACCAGCGCTTATTGGGTAATGGCTCTCATTTAGGTGTTTGCCTTAACTATGCTATCCAGCCAAGCCCCGATGGGCTTGCTCAAGCTTTTATTATTGGTGAAAGTTTTATTGGTCATCATAATGTAGCATTAGTGCTTGGCGATAATGTTTTTTACGGCCAGCATTTTACTGATAAGTTAAATGTTGCTACCACCCGAGATAAGGGGGCCACTATTTTTGGGTATCATGTTAAAGATCCTGAACGCTTTGGGGTTGTTGAGTTCGATAGTCAGGGTCATGTTATAAGCATTGAGGAAAAGCCGAGCGTTGCTAAATCTAACTATGCAGTAACAGGGCTTTATTTCTACGATAATGATGTTGTGGAGATTGCTAAGAGTATTACGCCGTCATCCCGAGGTGAGCTTGAAATTACAGATATCAACAACGCCTATCAAGCCAGAGGGGATTTGAAGGTCGAGTTGTTAGGTCGAGGTTTTGCTTGGTTAGATACTGGCACTCATGATTCCCTTCTTGAGGCCGGCCAATTCGTTCAAACGGTCGAGCATCGTCAAGGTTTAAAGGTGGCTTGCCTGGAGGAGATTGCATTTCACAATGGCTGGATTTCACAAGCCGATTTAATGTTGCAGGCAGAGAAGCTCAAGAAGACGAGCTACGGCGAGTATCTTTCTAAGGTAGCAGGTGGTTATAAATGAAGATTAGCCGTTCAAAGCTTAAAGGCTGTGTAATCATAGAGCCCCGCGTGTTTGGTGATGATAGGGGTTTTTTCCTAGAAACATTCCAAGCCGCTAGATACGAGCAGGAGGCTGGTATTGACCTGCCGTTTGTTCAAGACAACCATTCTAGATCAGCCAGGGGCGTTCTTAGAGGCTTGCATTTTCAGAAGACTAAACCACAGGGAAAGTTGGTTCGTGTTGTTCGCGGTGAAGTTTATGATGTTGCCGTAGACATACGTAAAGGGTCGGCAACATTCGGTGAATGGGAAGGCGTCATTTTGTCTGAGGATAATAAAAAGCAGTTTTGGGTGCCACCGGGTTTTGCGCATGGTTTTGTAGTGTTGTCTGATACTGCTGACTTTGAGTACAAATGCACGGATTATTATGATCCTAGCGATGAAGGTAGTATTTTATGGAGTGACCCAGATTTAGATATTCCTTGGCCAATTGCGAATCCAGTCCTGTCAACTAAAGACGAAAGCGCCGAACGATTAGTTGATCTCCGTTTATGAAAATATTGGTTCTTGGTAGTAAAGGTCAACTTGGGCAGTGTCTTAATGATCAGTTAGCTATCACAGAGCATGATGTTGTTTATACCTCGCGTGGGCAAATTGATATTGCTGAGTTTGAAGTTACTAAGGCTCAGATGTTGGAAATCTCACCGGATATTGTAATCAATGCAGTGGCTTATACTGCAGTTGATAAAGCTGAGGAAGAACGTCAATCTGCCGATCGTATAAACCATCTTGCGGTGGCTAATATTTCTAAAATATGCAATCAGCTGGATTGTTGGTTAATTCATGTATCAACTGATTATGTTTTTGATGGTAATTCTGAAGTTCCCTACAAAGAAGATAATCCAACCAATCCTCAAGGTGTTTATGGGGACTCAAAGTTGAAAGGCGAGGCGGCGATTGAAGCATCTGGTTGTAAGTATCTGATTATTCGCACGGCATGGGTATACAGTGAATACGGGAATAATTTCCTAAAAACAATGCTCCGATT
>Ga0206127_1002952_pt1 | contig 16206 bp, 17 predicted proteins | sample Helgoland_Spring_6_FD_148646 | JGI IMG/M metagenome (GOLD analysis project Ga0206127, IMG submission 148646) | Pelagic subsurface seawater microbial communities from Kabeltonne, Helgoland, North Sea - Helgoland_Spring_Bloom_20160419_1 | ecosystem: Environmental > Aquatic > Marine > Epipelagic ...
AAAAATCATGGTCTAAAAGCAAACGAATTCACGCTCACCGACGAAGCACTTCGCGAAATGGTACGTGTTTATACGCGTGAAGCCGGTGTGCGTAATCTTGAGCGCGAGATCGCAAAAGTGGCGCGTAAAGTCGTGACCAAGATCGTAAAGGGCGAAGAGACCCATGTGACCGTTACCCCTGACAATCTTGATGACTACCTCGGCGTTAAGAAATTCCGCTACGGACTCGCCGAGATGGAAGATCAGGTCGGCGTTGTCACCGGACTTGCCTACACTTCAGTGGGCGGTGAACTTTTGAGTATCGAAGCGCTACGTCTTCCGGGCAAGGGTCGGATGAAAACAACGGGTAAGCTCGGCGATGTTATGAAAGAAAGCATCGATGCAGCGAGCTCTTATGTGCGCTCTATCGCGCCACAGATTGGTGTGAAGCCACCTAAGTTTGAAAAGTGGGACATCCACGTTCACGTGCCCGAGGGTGCGACGCCGAAAGATGGTCCATCTGCTGGCTTGGCTATGGTTACGTCTATCGTTTCAGTGCTTACGGGTATCCCAATTCGTAAAGATATCGCGATGACGGGAGAGGTGACTCTGCGTGGCAATGCACTACCGATTGGTGGTTTGAAGGAAAAACTGCTCGCGGCTTTGCGTGGTGGCATCACCACGGTCTTGATCCCTCAAGAGAACGAAAAAGATCTGCGTGATATCCCTGACAACGTCAAAGAAGGATTGGAAATCATTCCCGTTGGACATGTCAGTGAAGTGCTGCGCCTTGCGCTGGTAGACACACCAGTGCCAGTTGAATGGGACGAAATTGCGGAAGAGGCTGCGGCAGCAGCGCTCAAAGCAGGCGAAGGCGCGAGTAACGTCGCGCACTAAGCGTCATAGTTGGAAAAAAGAAAAAGGCGGCTCCAAATGGGCTGCCTTTTGCAATTCTGGTTTGTATTCTCTTGGTTGGTTATTTGGCAACGGCTGCCGCGAAAATGAGCAGGCTGAACAATGCGACGATTGTTGTACCTGAACTCGAACTTGCGGCTTGAGCCTGTTCTTTAATGATATCGCGCTCTAGAACTGGATCCGTCAAACCGCCAGCCTGTGCGACTGTCGCGCCAGATATAGTAAGCGCTATGGCCACTGCTGCTATATGTTTCATGTTAACCCTCAATCATGTGTGCGCTAAAAATGACAAACTAGACGGATTCGGTCAAGGAAGCGGGTGGTCGGATCGTTCGAAATTTGTTAGATTGTCTCTAAACCGAGAACAAAAGGCACAAAATCATGGCAAAGAGCACCACTTCGAGAACAACAACTACAAGTCGTAGCGCGCCCAAAACGTCCAGTGCCGCGACATCTAGCAAGACAACCAAGGAAGAAGCCGCAAAATCAGCGGTGACTTCCCAGCCGAAACCCGTCGTGGTAACCGATAGTACGCGTGTTGTTTCGGATCCGGCACTCAAAAAGAAAGAGCTGATCGACGCGGTCGTTGAGCGTTCTGGCATCAAAAAGAAAGACGCAAAGCCCGTGATTGAAGCGATGCTGGCTATTCTTGGCCAGACCCTTGCAGACGGGCGCGAACTTAACTTGCAGCCGCTTGGTAAGATAAAGATCAATCGCGCTAAAGACGTGCAGGGCGGTAAAGTTTTGGTCACAAAAATACGTCAAAGCAATCGCGTTCCGAGCCCATCGCAAGAAGCGGCAGAGTAAAACTGTTTAAGCAAAGTGGGGCGCACCACAATCGCATTGCGCCCACAACAGACTGAGCTACTTTCATCAGACGAAATCAGACGAAATCAGACGAAATCAGACGAAATCAGACGGAAGTAGCGCTGAAAACATGCCTTTTCAAAAGTTTTATTTACTGCGGCACGGTCAAACCGAGTGGAATGTTGCGCGTCGACTTCAAGGGCGGCTTGATTCTGAGCTAACGCAGATCGGGCAGGCTCAGGCGCTGCGACAAGCCGAAATTATGTGTCCTGTTCTCGCGAAAAATCCAAACCTTTCAATTCTTTCTAGCCCTCAAGGACGTGCCCTAACGACGGCAAAGATTGCGACAAACGCGCAAGAGTTCAAAATCATGACAGACCCTCGTCTGCGCGAAATAAGCGCGGGGAGCTGGGATGGATGTTACCTGGCGGATATTGAAGAAAGTCACGCTTCGCTCTTCAATCAGGCTCGCAATCCGTTTGAATTGATGTTTCTCGCACCTGACGGGGAAGGTGCGAGCGCGGTGCAAACGCGTTGCGAGGATTTCCTGAACCAACAATCCGCGCCTGCGATGTTGGTGACACACGGCGCGACACTGTGTGTTTTAAGGGGGATTTTGCGCGGATTGAGCTTTGATGACACGCTAGACTTGGGCCATGAACAGGGCTGTGTTTACGTGATTGAAAACGGTAAAGAAACGATCTTACGTTAAACTCAAAAAAGCGTAATTTTTGAGTTGCGCGAGCGAAAAGAACTGTCTAAACGACGCACATCGGGTGATTAGCTCAGTTGGTAGAGCGCTTCCTTTACACGGAAGATGTCGGGAGTTCGAGTCTCTCATCACCCACCATTCAGGCAACTGAATGAGCAGTGAGCGGTTGTAGCTCAGTTGGTTAGAGTACCGGCCTGTCACGCCGGGGGTCGCGGGTTCGAGTCCCGTCAACCGCGCCACCACTGCTTGAGAGGCTCCCTTCGGGGAGCTTTTTCATTTTTAGGTGCTGGTTTTTGTGCGTCTTCGGTTTTCAGAAAAACCTATAGAAAGAATGGGATAAGCGGCTTGACCCACAGAGCTTGTTGTCCTATTGCGATTTTTATGCGCGGTTGTAGCTCAGTTGGTTAGAGTACCGGCCTGTCACGCCGGGGGTCGCGGGTTCGAGTCCCGTCAACCGCGCCACTTTTCCTAAGTTTTGTAAATCAAGCGTTTTGCGGCTTTGCGCAAACATCTGCTGTGTGCTCGCTCGGGAAGAATTCCCTGTCTAACGATGGTTTCGCCCCGAAAGCTGCATGCATTACGGCCATAAGTTTCGCGGCGAAACCGTATTGCTATGCTGATAAAGCGTCCAGAATTCGCGCCCATGAGCGAATGCCTTTGTGAAAGCTTTCCAGATCGTATTTCTCGTTAGGGGAGTGAATTTGATCGTCGTCTTTGCCAAAGCCGATGAGCATTGCATCGACGCCTAGGATGTCCTTGAAATGGCCCGCGATCGGGATCGAGCCGCCACAGCCCACATAGGCCGCAGGGTTTGGCCACTCATCGCTGAGTGCTTTGCGTGCTTTTTCAAACGCAGGATCCTTGATCGACATTTGGCTCGCTTTAGAGCCTTTACCGAGCGGGAATTCGACCGTGTAGTCTTCAGGCAAGCAACTGCGAACATATGTCTCGAACGCTTCGTGAATCGCATCGGGGTCTTGCTGACCCACAAGGCGGAAGCTGATTTTCGCGCCGGCTTCTGCAGGGAGCACGGTTTTGAAACCATCGCCCGCATAGCCGCCCCAGATGCCATTGACGTCACACGTTGGCCGCGACCAGATCATTTCGAGCGGTGTTCGGTCTTGTTCACCCGCTGGAACGCTAAGACCAACGTCGCCCAAGAATTTCGCATGATCAAATCCAAGCCCTTGCCATTGCGCGCGAATTTCATCGGCAAGTTCGGGTACGGCGTCGTAAAAACCGGGCAATGTGATGCGTCCAGTCCCGTCGTGTAGACCTGTGATGATGTTACTCAACACGCGGATCGGGTTCATCGCAACGCCGCCATACATACCAGAGTGCAAATCGCGATCCGGCCCTTTGACGATGATTTCCTCGGCGACAAGCCCGCGCAACATAGTGACGATGGAGGGCACTTTGCTCTCAAACAACCCTGTGTCACAGATGAGGGCGATGTCTGATTTCAGCTCTTCTGCGTTCTTGACCATGAAAGGTACAAGTGAGGGTGAGCCGCTTTCTTCTTCGCCTTCAAAGAAGAAGCTGATCTTGCAAGGAAGTGAGCCATGCACGTCTTTCCATGCGCGGCAGGCTTCCACGAAGGTCATCAACTGGCCTTTGTCATCGGACGAGCCACGACCACTAATAACTTTGCCCGCAGGGGTATCTTCAATTGCAGGCTCGAAAGGGGGTGTGTCCCAAAGATCAAGCGGATCAACGGGTTGTACGTCGTAATGACCATAAAACATCACATGTGGACCGTCGCCATCGATATGGCCAACAACCATCGGATGGCCGGGTGTTAGACGTTTGGACGCGTCCGCACCGAGCATTTTCAAGTCCGCCACCAGCCAATCGGCAGCATCATCGCAATCGCGTTTGAAAGCAGGGTCGGTCGAAACAGAAGGAATACGCAAAAGGTTGAGCAAGCGTTCTGTTGCATTGGGAAGATCGTCGTCGATCTTTGCAAGGACGGCATCAAGAGACATGAGTGGGTATTTCCGTATATGTGAGAGCGTTGAGCGGACGCTATCATGCTGTGCGCGACTGTCCAGATAACGCTGTGTTTCCATATCTAGGACGCAGAAAGTTTAAGATTGATTTAGACCAAGGCTGCGACATGTCGTGCACTGCTAATGTGTTGCCTACGACCTATGTAGTCGTTAAGTATTCTGAAATTGGAATATAGACGAGATCCGCGCCAATGCGTTGCTTTTAAAGTAAAGTGATTGGTTTCGCTTAATGGTATCAGGGGGAGACATCGCTTGGATTATACAGCGCAACTCGACGCGAGTTTGCAGCGCCTTCACGATGAGGGCCGCTACCGCACGTTCATCGATATTGAACGTGAAAACGGTCAATTTCCAAATGCGACTTGGCGTAAAGCAGATGGTAGCGAGCAAGCGATCACTGTTTGGTGCGGCAATGACTACCTCGGAATGGGACAGAATCCTGTTGTTTTGGAAGCCATGCACGAAGCGCTCGAGGCGACGGGCGCGGGGTCTGGCGGCACGCGCAACATTTCAGGCACAACGGTTTATCATAAACGCCTAGAGGCGGAGTTGGCGGACCTGCATGGCAAAGAATCAGCTCTGTTGTTCACGTCTGCCTATATCGCCAATGATGCGACGCTCTCGACATTACCCAAGCTGTTCCCCGGTTTGATCATTTATTCCGACGCTTTGAATCACGCATCAATGATTGAAGGTGTCCGCCGCAACGGTGGCGCGAAACGCATTTTCCGGCATAACGATGTGGCGCATTTGCGCGAGCTTCTGGAGGCGGATGACCCTGATGCACCCAAGCTGATTGCCTTCGAATCAATCTATTCGATGGACGGCGATTTCGGCCCGATAGAGGCGCTTTGTGATCTCGCAGATGAGTTCGGAGCGCTGACCTATATCGACGAAGTGCATGCCGTTGGCATGTACGGTCCACGTGGGGCAGGGGTTGCCGAGCGTGACCGTCTGATGCACCGTTTGGACATCATCAACGGCACCCTCGCAAAAGCATATGGCGTCATGGGTGGCTACATAGCTGCGTCTGGCAAGATGTGCGACGCGATCCGCTCTTACGCGCCTGGGTTTATTTTTACCACGTCATTGCCGCCAGCAGTTGCGGCCGGGGCCGCCGCATCCGTGGCTTATCTCAAGCGTCACCCAGAGCTGCGCGAGCAACATCAAACGCAAGCTAAGATATTGAAAACACGACTGAAAGGGATGGGCCTGCCGATCATCGATCATGGCAGTCACATAGTCCCTGTAATGGTTGGAAACCCGGTTCATACCAAGACGCTGTCTGATATGCTGCTTGAGGACTTTGGGATTTACGTTCAGCCGATCAATTTCCCCACAGTTCCACGAGGCACAGAGCGTCTACGCTTTACGCCCTCTCCTGTGCATGGGCCGAGCGAAATGGACAAGCTTGTCAAAGCGATGGACAATCTTTGGTCGCAGTGTGCGCTGAATCGTGCCGAATTAACGGCTTAACCCTTATTTCGTGCAGAATCGCTTGCAGCGTGTTAACCTCTCGCGGATAAGGCCATAGTCTGAGTCGGACTTGTGGATAAGTTGGTTACAGACCGGTAACGCAGGTGAGCAACGCGTAGCATGGGGCAGAGCGAATGATCAGGCGCAAAAAATCGCGTAAGGTTGAAGAAGTAGACGTCGCCCCAAAGGGGTTTGACGACTACGAACTGCAACTTGGTGATATGATGCGCGGCGAGCGTGCGACCCTTGGAAAATCGCTTCTTGATGTGCAGCGCGAACTCAAGATCAAAGCATCCTACATTTCCGCGATTGAGAACGCTGACCCATCTGTGTTTGAAACCCCCGGTTTCATCGCAGGGTATGTGCGCTCCTACGCACGTTACCTGAACATGGACCCCGAGCGCGCCTTTGATATTTTCTGCCGCGAAAGTGGTTTTTCCACCGCGCACGGCATGTCCGACGAAGCGTCGAGCATCAAAAAATCCCGCGCCGCTGAAATTATCGCGAGCTCGTCTATTGGCCGCGACCCGTTTGCGCAACCAAGCACACCGTTTGTTCCAACGAATGACGCGTTCATGTCGCGCGTTGAGCCGGGCGCGATTGGATCTACACTGGTTCTGGTCACGCTGCTCGGTGCGATTGGCTTTGGTGGCTGGACAGTTTTGAACGAAGTCCAACAAGTGCGCGTCGCGCCTGTTGATGAAACACCGATTGTGTTGACCGACCTTGACCCAATTGCACGCGCCACTGCGCCTGTTGTTCAGTCGCAAGACGATGTCACAGCAGGTTTAGCGGCTCCTAGCAGCGATGGTTTGGACCGCCTTTATCGACCAAAGGCGCTTGATACGCCTGTTCTGGTAGCACGCGATGCACCGATTTCTATGATCAATCCGCAAAGCTTTGGGGCCTTCGCCGCAGAGCAAACTCAAGCGGCCGCGTTAGAAGCACAACCAACATTGCTTGCCGATGGAACAGTGCAAGTCGCGCCGAACGGCGTCGCTGTTCCACAGGTTGTTGAGCAAATCCCGGGGCAGGTCCAACTGGTTGCGGTGCGTCCTGCTTGGGTGCGCGTCAGTGCGGCGGATGGAACTTCCGTGTTTGAGGGTATCTTGAACGCGGGCGACACCTATCCGATCCCAATGACCGAAGATCCAGCAACGCTGCGTGTCGGCGAATCCGGTGCGATCTACTTTGCGGTGAATGGTCAGCACTTTGGACCAGCCGGACCGCGTGGTCAGGTGACATCGAAAGTGGCGCTGTCTGCGGACGCTTTGACGCAGAAATATGAAGTAGCCGACATTAGCGCCGATCAAGACCTCGCGCGTGTCGTGGCAGAGGTCCAAGGGCTTCAACTTCCGACAGAATAAGCTGCTTTAAAGCGGCTCTCCTCATTGCCTGATTTGCGCCTGCGCCCTATGTTGGGCGTAACAATTTGCACGTGCGTAAAGGGAATCCCAATGTCGCTCAATCATGTCCGCCCTTGGAAAAACATCTACCGTCGCAAATCGCGTCAGATCATGGTGGGCAACGTGCCTGTTGGGGGCGACGCGCCGATTGCGGTGCAAACGATGACGAACACGGATACCTCTGATGTGGCCGCTACTGTGGCGCAGGTCCAAGCGGCTGCAGAGGCGGGGGCAGATATCGTGCGTGTTTCGACACCTGACGAGAGCTCCACAAAAGCGCTGAAAGAAATCGTGCGCGAAAGCACGGTTCCTATCGTTGCTGACATTCATTTCCACTACAAGCGCGCGATTGAAGCGGCTGAAGCAGGCGCTGCTTGCCTTCGGATCAATCCGGGAAATATTGGCGACGAAAAGCGTGTCAAAGAGGTGATCCAAGCTGCAAAGGATCATGGTTGCTCTATCCGTATTGGTGTGAACGCTGGCTCGCTTGAGAAGCATCTCCTTGAAAAATATGGCGAACCTTGCCCTGATGCGATGGTTGAAAGTGGCCTGGAACATATCCGTATTCTGCAGGACAACGATTTTCATGAGTTCAAGATCAGCTGCAAAGCCTCTGATGTGTTCATGTCCGCAGCCGCTTATCAGCAGTTGGCAGAAGCCACAGACGCGCCGATCCATCTTGGCATTACGGAAGCGGGTGGCTTGGTCAGCGGGACGATCAAATCCGCGATTGGTCTTGGGAACCTGTTGTGGATGGGGATTGGTGACACGATCCGTGTGTCCTTGTCCGCTGACCCTGTCGAAGAGGTGAAGGTTGGATTTGAAATCCTGAAATCGCTCGGTCTGCGCCATCGCGGCGTGAACATTATTTCGTGCCCGTCCTGTGCGCGCCAAGGTTTTGATGTGATCAAAACAGTCGAAGCACTTGAGCATCGTTTAGAGCATATCAAAACCCCGATGAGCCTGTCGATTATCGGCTGCGTGGTGAATGGTCCCGGCGAAGCGTTGATGACGGACGTTGGATTCACGGGGGGCGGCGCCGGTTCGGGCATGGTGTACCTTGCAGGTAAGCAAAGCCACAAACTAAGCAATGAGCAGATGGTTGACCACATTGTCGAACAGGTGGAAAAACGTGCAGCAGTGATTGATGCGGAAATGGCCGCTGACGATGTGCAGGCGGCTGAATAGCCTAAACTGATGGCGCAAGGCACTGGAGTTAAACCAAAGTTCGCGGAGTTTTTCTCTGGTGGTGGCATGGTGCATGCGGCCCTTGGGGCGCGGTGGGACTGTGTGCTGGCCAATGATATCGACGCGATGAAATGCGAGACCTACCGCCAGAATTGGGGCGGCGCGCATTTGCTTGAGGGGGATGTTGCGGGGCTGAGCGCGGACACGCTCTATCGAGATCTCGATCTGGTTTGGGCATCAAGCCCCTGTCAGGACTTCAGTTTGGCGGGCAAAGGCAAAGGGCTTAAGGGGCTGCGCAGCGGTGTTTTTTATCACTGGATGCGTTTGCTGAGCCAAGGTGTCAAAGCTGGGTTTGCCCCGAAAGTGATTGCCTTCGAGAATGTCACAGGGCTGATGAGCCGTGGGAGTGGACAGGATTTCACGCATGTTCTCAATTCTTTAGCGGGGCTTGGGTACCGCGTTGGCGCGCTTGAGATAGACGCGCGTCACTTCGTGCCTCAAAGCCGTCCGCGTCTGTTTGTGATCGCATTGCGCAAAGATATCGCTCACGAGGGGCTGACATTGGCCGCACCCACGGGGATGTTTCACACGGAAAAGCTGCGTCGTTACGTGCATGCCGCGAGCGCGAATTTGAAAACAGAATTTACGTGGTGGGCGCATCAACCGCCGGCACTGAGCACGACCTCGATGGTGGATATCGTAGATCGCAAGCCCGACACAGCTTGGCACACAGATACGAAAGTCGACGCCCTTTTGGACATGATGTCCGAGCCGAGCGCGGCACGGATTGGCTTGGCACGCAGAACCGGAAAACGCGAGATTGGCTTGCTTTATAAACGCGGTCGACCTGATGAAAACGGTAAGATCCGTCAACGCGCAGAGGTGCGGTTTGACGGGATCGCAGGCTGTTTGCGCACACCTGCGGGTGGCTCGTCTCGTCAGACGATTATGTTCGTGAAGGGCAATTCCGTGAAAGCGCGTTTGCTCTCAAGCAAAGAAGCGAGCCGTTTGATGGGGCTGCCTGAGAGCTATAAAATGCCGACGCATTACAACAGCGCGTATAAGGTGGCGGGCGATGGTGTTGTCGTGCCGATTGTGAGCTACTTGGATGACGTGTTGTTTCAACCGATGCTCGCAAAGGCTACGCGCCCATGAGCGGGGCGCAGGAATTTCGCAAATCTGCCCTGTCTGCGCTGACCGATGAGATTGGCGTTTATGCGTTGTGTGATCTGGACGGCGTGCCGATGTATGTGGGGCAATCAGTGGATGGCATACGCTCGCGGGTGCGGCGGCATCTGACCTCTGCGCGCTCTGATATTATCGCGAACCGGCAGGTGGATGTTTGGGAAATCGCTTACGTGTGGGCGTGGCCTGTTGCCGACAAGCTGGACATCGAGCCGCTCGAAGCGGCACTGTTCCAGCGCTTTGATGCGCAAATTCCGTTGATGAATGGAAAGGTGTTGCCGCTGAAACCTAGTCCCGTGAATGAGCCGGACAGACAAGACATTCAAGTTATCGAGGAGGGCGAACGCTTGCGCAGATTGCGCCCTGATCAACGGCTTGAGCGGCAAATCAGGCAATATGGCATTCTGGTGGACTACATCCAGACAGTAAAAAGCGCGCCTCATTTGAAGCGCGCTTTGGATGCTCATTTCGAACGTCTCGTAAGCTATCACAAGACGTTTTTGTAAACGCGCTTAGCCGCGCTCTTCGTTAACGATCTGCTGCATTGCGTCGAGCGGAACGTATCCTCGCACAAGCTGGCCGCCCATCACAAATGTTGGTGTCCCACGGATCGCCAAGCGCTGCGCAAGCTCGCGTGTTTTGCTGATTTCCATCGTCACGTCGTCACTGTCCATCTGGGCGACGATCGCTGCACCATCAAGGCCAAGGCTTTCAGCTAAACGTCCAAGCGCCGCAGCAGTCGGCTGCCCGCCGTATGTCATAAGTGCGTCGTGCACCGCTTTATAAGCGTTATCACCAGCCACTTGTTTCGCGGCAATTGCAAAGCGGGACGAAACGGTGGAGGCTTCGCCAAGGATTGGAAGTTCTTTTACGATCAGGCGGATGTTGCCATCTTTGGAGAGCAGATCAGCGACTTCGTCATGCGCTTTGCGGCAATATCCGCAACGATAATCGAGAAATTCGACGACTGTGATGTCACCTTCAGGATTGCCACCAACCCATGAATATCCATCCTCGAACAGGGCTTGTGCGTTTGCTGCAACGAGTGCGAGATCATCTGTAGCTTGCTGTTCTTGCTGCTGCGCTTCCATTTGGTTGACGGAGTCGAGAATGACCTGCGGGTTGGCCATGATGTAGGCGCGAATTTCTTCTTGCAGCACGGCGCGCTCGGCGTCGTTCATTGCGGTGATGTCAAAAGCGTGCGCTGGATCGCTTAGCGCGGCAATGCAAAGGCTTGTTGAGGCCAAAAATCTTTTCATGTGATCACTCTCCCAGTCAGTCGTCTATTTTTCTCTTTGTGCAGCACTGAGCACATCTTGCGCGCGTTGCCAAGGACCGGAGCCTCGGGGCAGGCGGCCTGCCGCGCGTTTTGCGTGTATTTCCGCATCTTTCAGACGTCCGCTGAGCGCGTATCTTTCGGCAACCGCAAGTGATGCCATCGCAGGTTGGCCCGTCTGTGAATAAGCGCTGCCAAGATCGCGCAACGCTGACGGGTCTCTGAAATCACGCGAGCGCGCGTTCTCAAGAACCTTGAGCGCATTCTTGGGTTGTCCAGCAGCAAGGAGGGCACGACCATACCCTGCAAGGATGAGGGTGTTGTTCGGTAACAGTTTGGCAGCGCGCGCGTAGGCATTTACGGCTGCACCAAACTGGCGGCCCTCAAGCAAGATTTGACCCAAAAGTTTATGATAATAAGCATCGTTCGGGCGTGATTTTAATAGTGTTTGCATCACACCTGCGGCTTTGCCTGTTTGAGCGCGGCGGTGATAGGCGACGGCTTCCATCATCAGCTTGATATCCGCGACATTCATCTTTTTGGCGCGGCGTAATGTACTCTTTGGGGCTTGCTGGAACGCCCAAATTTTCGCCTTTGCGCGCTCGAACCAATAGCTGCCTGTTGCGCTATAGGGAATGTCGCCACCGTATGTCGAAACATAGGCTTCCATCGCGCGCACGCGGTCGCGGCTGAACGGGTGCGAGCGGGCATAGGGATCTTGTCGCGCTTGCGAGAGCACGTCCTGACCTTTGAAAATGTCATGTACTTCGATGGCACCGCGTGTGGAAATGCCTGCAGCGGCGAGGTAGCGTACGGCGGACTGATCGGCAGAACTCTCCTCAGAGCGGCTGTGGCTAAGAAAACTACGCTGCGCAGACGATGCGACACCAAGCGCAATCGCACCAGAACCCCGCGCGCCACTGGCGGCCACCGCAGCTGCCAACGCAATCCCGAGACCTGTAACATTGTTGCGATTGTTCATCACAGCGCGGCGGCGGGTGAGGTGGCCATTGGCGATATGCGCGGCTTCATGGGCGATGACCGATTGCAAAGCCTCGGCGCTTTTGAGGCGCGTAACCATTCCTGTGTGCAAAAAGATCGCATTGGAATCGAGCACAAAGGCGTTTGGAACACGGCTATCGATTAGCAAAATCTTGACCCGATTGGGGTTCAGGCCGGCAGCTTGCAAAATTGGACGCGCGAGTTGACCCAAAGAATGCTCAATATCGGCATCGCGAATGAGGGTTTGCGCACGCAAAGGCATCGCGCAAAGACTGAGCATCACAAGTAGAGCCGTGAGCAGACGCATTGACTGTTCCTTCAATTCGCGGTGAAACCGCAGTTAACACAGAGTGGGAGAGAGTAGTGCGAAACTCAAGTCGTGGAATGGTTGATCCCTTTATTGTGATGGACGTGATGGAAGCTGCGCGCGCGGCGGAATCGGCGGGGCGTCACATTATTCATATGGAAGTCGGCCAGCCCGGAAGTGCCGCACCCGCAGGTGCGCGCGCGGCAGCTGCGGAGGCAATGCAGGATGATGCGCTTGGTTATACGGTTGCGCTAGGCCTGCCTGCGCTTCGCGCGCGCATCGCGCAGCTTTATGGTGAGTGGTATAATGTAGACTTGAATCCTGAGCGGGTTGTTGTGACCTCTGGGTCTTCAGCTGCATTTTTGCTGGCGTTCACGGCGTTGTTTGAAGCGGGGGATCGCGTCGCGATTGGCGCGCCCGGTTATCCGAGCTACCGTCAGATTTTGAAGGCGCTAAGCCTAGAGCCCGTATTGATCGAAGCGCAGCCAGAGAACCGTTTACAGCCGATTGCAGCGGACCTCAAAGGGTTGAATGCTCAAGGGTTGATGGTCGCATCACCTGCCAATCCAACGGGTACCATGCTCGATCACGCGTCGATGTCGTCGCTGATTGGCGCGGCGCAAGCGGAAGGCGCGGCCTTCATCTCTGACGAGATTTATCACGGTATCGAGTATGAGGCGAAAGCCGTCACTGCGCTTGAGATCACGAATGATGCTTATGTAATCAACTCGTTCTCAAAGTATTTCTCAATGACGGGCTGGCGGATCGGTTGGATGGTTGTGCCTGAGGATCATGTGCGCATTATTGAGCGGCTCGCGCAGAATATGTTTATTTGTGCACCTCATATCTCGCAGGTGACGGCGCTCGCGGCGATGGATTGCTATGATGAATTACGCGCGAATATGAAGGTCTACACTGACAACCGCGCTCTGATGCTAGAGGGCTTGCCGAAAGCGGGGCTCGGTAAGTTTGCTCCGCCTGATGGCGCGTTTTACGTATATGTGGATGTGAGCGAGTACACGAATGACAGTCGCCAGTTTGCCGCAGATATTTTGGAGCACGCGGGTGTTGCCGTGACTCCGGGGCTCGATTTCGACAGCAAGCGCGGGCATCAAACCCTGCGCATGTCTTATGCGCGCAGCACCGCCGACATCGTCGAGGGGCTTGCGCGCCTGCAAGCGTTCATGAGCAATCAGCGCGCTTAATTGTCGAGTTCGACCCAGACAGGCACGTGATCAGAGGGCTTTTCTTTTGCGCGCACGTGTTTGTCGATTTGGCAATCTAGCAAGATGTCCGCGACGGCTGGGCTGAGCAGGAAATGGTCGATTCGAATGCCGTCGTCTTTGTTCCATGCGCCTGCTTGGTAGTCCCAAAAGCTGTAGTGCTCTGGTCCTTGCACACGCGCGCGGAAAGCCTCGGTTAATCCTAAGTTCAACAACCGACGATAGGCTGCACGGCTTTCTGGGCGCGCGAGCGCGTCTTCTTGCCAAACTTCTGGCCTGCGCGCGTCCTCGTCCTGCGGAATTATGTTGTAATCGCCCGCCATCAAAAACGGAGTTTCTTCAGCAAGCAAGGCTTCTGCGCGCGCTTGCAAACGCTCCATCCAGGCAAGTTTGTAGTCGTATTTAGGACCAGGTGCCGGATTGCCGTTGGGCAAGTAAAGTCCGCAAATTCGGATCGCTTGCTTGCCAACGACAGTTGCCTCAATCCAGCGGGCTTGCTCGTCAGTTTCATCGCCAGGAAGGCCGCGCGTGACGTCTTCAAGCGGCAATTTCGACAGGATCGCAACGCCGTTGAACGATTTTTGACCATGGGTTTCAATGTTGTACCCCATGTCTTCGAACAACTCGCGTGGGAAGTTCTCGTCAACTGATTTGATCTCTTGCAAAAGGGCGACATCGGGTTGGGCCTCTTCAAGCCATTCAGGCAAAGCCGCGATGCGCGCTTTGATGCCGTTGATGTTAAACGTGGCGATTTTCATGGGCGCGCGCTCCTGCTGGTTTGCTCGTTGCTATCCTTTTAGAGCCCCTTCATGCAAGCGATCTGCTCACCTTATAGTGAGTGCTCTGCGGCATTTTTCCCCCGTGCGCATGCGGGGCGAGCCACTTAAACAAAGGTCAAATCAACCATTGGGGGCAGTATGCTTAAGATTTTCAATTTTTTGAAGAAAGAAACTGGCGAAGTTAAATTGGTCACAATGCGTGAGCGATTTGAAGCGGCACAAAGCGAAATGAACGCGGTACTTGAGAATATGTCTGAAATGCCAGTGATCACTGTCGATGCAACCGCGCGCCGGATCGAGATGGCGATGCCTGAATATTTCGCGGATGAAGCGTTGGCATTGCCTGCGCCCGACAAAGAAGAGACTGCATCGCAAGACGCAACGACGTCGAAACCAGACACTGAAGATGCGTCTTCAGAGAACAGTGGTGAAAAAGACAATAATGACACTGCAAAACCCGCTGCGTGATTCGTAAAAAAGTTCAATTTCAAAGGATCGGCAGGCATTTCGCAGGCCGGTTTTTTTTTATTTGCCTGTGGAAATGCTTGTGGAAAGGTTGTGTATATAAAAAGATTCAACTTGAGGATAAGTTTGGAAAAATGACAAACCACAACTATTTAATGTAAATTAATATTGCAGATAAACCTAAAGGTTAACACGCATTAATAAAGTTAAACTTTTCAATACACGATATGCGTGCAAGCGTTATGACATCGAAACCCAAATTGGAGAAATTTGATGTCCGCACTTTTGAAAACAACGACACACATCGCAACACCATCCAACGACATGCACAGCGGCGACGACGTCGCATTCTTTACGTCCGGCTCCGCACCAAGCATGGACACGTCACTGCACGGCGGCCATGGCGCAGCTCTGTTCACATCGGGTTCTGCTCCAACGCATAGCGGTGAGAACACGGCGCTTTTCACATCCGGTTCCGCGCCAAGCAGCGACACAGCCCAGACAAGTGGCGCTTTGACAGCACTCTTCACGTCCGGCTCTTAAGGTTCGTTCGTAAAAGGCGGCCGAGACAACGGCGTCGCTCATAGGAGAAAACTCATGTCTGTGAATGTGATTTCATTGTCTCGCCACCAACAGCAGCGCACCAGAGGTATCGGTGCGCTGCTGGAAAACTTCGCCAGAGCACGCCGTTCCGCAGACGATGTGTATTGGCTCAAAGAAAATGCTGAAATTCTGAATATCCTTGAGTGCACCGGGAATAAGCCAAACGCTCAGGCGCTAGAAACATATGCAGATTTTTATCAAAGTCTGCCTGATCGAATTGCCTTTTTCCCCCAATATTACCGGTTTTTCGTATCAATCGCGTTGGATCTTGAAACGCTCGGCATGGCGGGCGATCACGCAGAACAGCTTTGCGAGTTTGTGAAACGGCAAGGACTTCACAAGGCTGAACTCTCAGATCTGCAACGCGCCGAAGCATTGCGACTTTTGGCACGGCGCGGGCAAAGCGTTGAAGGGTGTGTTTCGCTGCGCGACAGGCTTCATGATTTTATCAACAACTCACAAAGTTTCGCGCTGCCTAACCGAAAAGCCGCATACGAGTTGACCCATATTATTTTTTACCTCTCGGAATATGGCCGTCGCGATCCACAAGTATCACCGCGCGCTGTGCAAAGTTTGATGTTCACCGGGTTGCTCGCGTTTCTTGAACAAAATGCCGATCTGCTCGCAGAGGTTTGCGTGGCGTTGCGGTACGCTGGGCAAACGCCGCCTCAGGTCTGGGAGGCGTGGATCAAGGTGCAAAGTCAAGTTTTCCAAATCGTCGCAAATGACAGCGGTACCGGCGATCATTATACACAGAGTCCTCGAGCACCCGACTTTTGACGGGTTGACGTCTGACCGTAGAACGATTCAGCTAACCGCATGATCCGTCCCAACTTTCTTTCTCCCACGGAGCGCCTTGAGCTTGAGTCCTGTG
>Ga0206127_1002957_pt1 | contig 16192 bp, 18 predicted proteins | sample Helgoland_Spring_6_FD_148646 | JGI IMG/M metagenome (GOLD analysis project Ga0206127, IMG submission 148646) | Pelagic subsurface seawater microbial communities from Kabeltonne, Helgoland, North Sea - Helgoland_Spring_Bloom_20160419_1 | ecosystem: Environmental > Aquatic > Marine > Epipelagic ...
GAGATTGGCGACATGACTATCGACTTTTACCGGAGGCTCGCAGCATGACCCCGGATACGTTATTGCCAATTATGCAGGCTCAAATTGCCGCCCAGCTGCTGTCCATGAAAGTCAGCATCAAGCTGCATGCCGGAAAATTTATCTGGAGCGAATTAGAGCGCACCAGCTTTAAAGCCCCCGCAGTGCTTTTGAGCTGCCTGGGTTGGCGCGCAATTGATGACGAGCAAGCAGCTCGGTTAGGTGCCCACGGCGCAGACCTTAATCGCGTGAGATTTGTCGCAGGCATCGTCACAAAATCGGTTAAGAAATCGGTCAGCCGCAACCAGCAAGCGCGCCTAATTGCCCAAGCACTCAGCACTTTTTTGAGTGGCCAAGACTGGGGCTTAGACGATGTGCTCGAGACTCAAGATCTGCGCTGCGAGTCTCTGTATATAGAGGCAGCGGAAAACGATAACCAATCCATGTGGCTCTTGGATTGGTGGCATGTGATGTCATTTGATGCCGAGACTGTTGCCAGTGCCATCGACGATTTTATTACGGTTTACGGCGATCACTTTGCCGAGCCAGGCAACTACACCGATGACCAAGGTGATGATATTCCCCTGGCATCTGACACCGTCACCCTGGACCAATAGCCCCGATATCAATCGGACCAAAAAGGAGTTTGAAATGGCTACCACGCTACGTAAAGAAGACCACGTTTTTATCAAGCCAGCCGATGGCCTGACCGTGCGCGACCCGTTCACCCAGCGCCCACTGGCGGCCGAAGGTGAACGCAAGCTGCGCAATGCCTACTGGCTGCGCCGGCTAAAAGATGGCGATGTTGTAAAAACCAAACCTGCCGCGGCAAAAAAAGCTGTAGCCAAAAAGGAGCAATAACTGATGATTGGATTTAACCAAATTCCCCCCAATCTGCGCACCCCGGGTGTGCACATTGAGTTCGACAGCAGCCTCGCCAACGCCGGTAGCCAAAACTTTAAAATGCTTGTGCTCGGCCAGCGGTTGGCTGCAGGCACCGTCGCCGAGGGTGTACCCACACTGGTGACCGACAAAGAACAAGCCGCCGCTGCGTTTGGTGCCGGATCCATGCTGGCCGTTATGTGCGCCGCCATGTTGGCCGCCAGTAATACAGTCGAGCTGTGGGCCATCGCCCTGGATGATAACGGTGCCGGCACAGCCGCAGCCGGAACCATCACCGTCAGCAATGCCCCCACCGAAAATGGCACCTACAGCCTCTATATTGGCGGTGAGCGTATCCAGGTGGCCGTTACATCCACCGACACCACCGACAATGTCGCCACGGCGATCGCTGCGGCTATTACCGCCTCGGTCGACTGCCCAGTCTCTGCAGTTGTTAATGGCGGCACCACCAACCAGGTTGACCTGACCGCCAAGCACAAAGGCGAATATGGCAACGATATCGACCTGCGCAGCAACTACTTTGGTGAAGGCATGCCAACCGGTTTGACCATCGCCTTTGGTGCAATGGCCACCGGTGCCGGCAACCCCGATATCGCCACAGCAATCATTGCAATGGCCGACGAACAGTACAACTGGATTGCCATGCCCTGGGGCGACACCGCCAACCTGGCTGCGCTCAATACCGAGCTGGACGATCGCTGGGGGCCAATGCGCCAAATCGATGGCCGCGCCTTTGCCGCTTACCAGGGCACCCTGGCCGCCACTGGCACCTTTGGCAATGGCCTTAACAACGAGCACCTGTCGGTTATCGGCACCGGTGACTCACCACAGCCACCGTACCTGTGGGCCGCGGTTAACTGCGCTGTCGCAGCCACATCACTGATTGTGGATCCGGCACGGCCGCTGCAGACCCTCTCGCTGATCGGCATTCTGGGGCCGGCAGTGGGCGATCGCTGGACACGCGCCGAGCGCAATACCTTGCTCTATGACGGCATTGCCACCTTTACCGTGTCAGCCTCCGGCGAAGTGTTAATCGAGCGCCAGGTTACCACCTACCAGACCAACGGTGCTGGCCAGGCGGATGCCAGTTATCTGGACATTAACACCCCAGAAACACTCTCGCGCCTGCGCTACGAGCAGCGCCAGATGTTTGGACTGCGCTACCCGCGCCACAAGCTCGCCGATGACGGAGCCAACTACAGTGCCGGCCAGCCAATCATTACCCCCAAGGCCGCCAAGGGCGAACTGCTGGCACTGTTTTCAGATCTTATCGAGCGCGGCTGGGTCGAGGGCTATGACGCATACAAAGCCACATTGATTGTCGAGCGTGATATCGCCGATCGCAATCGCCTCAACTTTACCGACCAACCCAACCTGGTTAACCAGCTGCGCGTTGTAGCCGGCAAAAGCCAATTTGTAGTTTAAGGAGCTAACCCATGAGAGTAGCAAAAAAGCTGTATTTCGACCTGCAAGGCTTTGGCCGTGTTCATGCCATGCCTGGTGCAGAATTTTCACCGGAAGGCTCGAACCGCGAGTTTAAAAAGTCCGATGTGGGCGTGGTCGGTTACACCGAAGAACCTGAAACCGCCAAGCTAAAATTTAAAATCGCCAAGCAGCCAGGTCTGTCCCAGCGCGCACTCAGTGACCTGGTCGACACCAATGTCACCATCACCTCGGATGATGGCGATGTCTATGTTGCGCGGGGCTGTTGCACTACTGGGCCAGTGTCTCTGTCCGATGGCGATTTTGATGTCGAGATGGAAGCCATTAGCGTCGAGGAAATCAGCTAATGGCAAAGGTCGACTTCGCACTCAAAACCGGTATCTCCCAGGGTGACACAGCACACACCAATTGTGTGCTGCGTGAACCCTGCGCCGGTGATGTTATTGCCGCCAATGAAGAGTCTGAAAAGGTTGTGATGGTGCCAGTGGCCTTAGATGAAACCGGCCAGCCAATCACCGAGCCACAGTTGGTGATTAGCCCCAGCCTGGTCAGTGTGCACCTGCTGCGTCGCCAAATAGACAGCATTGGCGAAATTAAAGGCCCGATTGAAATTGAGATCTTTAACAAACTGACCTCCGAGGATCTGTTAGAGATTCAAAGCCAGGCTGCCAAGCTGGAACAGGCAGCCAACAAAGCGTCCAGGACGGTGACGCAATCGGGGCGACCAGATAGTGCTGGCAAGCAATCTGACTAAAGGCATCAACCGCATTGCCGCCAGCACGGCAATAAGCAGAACTGAACTGCTGAACATGACATTGCGACAACTCTTAACTTTAAAGCGAGATCTGAATGGGTGACCTGCGTACCTCCGTTATCGTTGACCTGACCGGTAATTTACCGCGCCAGGCCCGACGCTATGGCCAGCAGTTCACCCGCTTTAGCCGCACCAGCCAGCGTGGTGCTGCGGTGCTGCGCCGCTCACTGGCCGGTGTAGACCGCCAACTCGATCGTATCGGCAATCGCTACACCGCCCTGATAGCCACCGCCGGATTAACGGCGGCCGCCCGCCAGGTGATTAACTTCGATGCCGACCTGCAGCAGCTGGCCGTCGATGCCGATATCACCGATATGCAGCTGGCCAAGGTTAAACAGCAGATCCTCGACGTTGCCAACAGTGCCGATATTCGCGTTAATCGCAACGACCTGTTGGGCGCAATGAAAGAGATTATTGCCCAGACCGGTAACCTCGATGTCGCCGTGGACAACCTGCGCAATATTGGCCTGCTGATGCGCGCCACCGGATCAGCTGGCAGCGATGCCGGTGCCCTGGTTGCCAACTTCTACGAAAAATTCCAGATCCGCGATGCCCAGGCCATGCTCCAAGTGCTCGACGAATCAGCCTTGCTAGGTAAGGCCGGAGCATTCGAGCTGCGCAACCTGGCCAGCGAGGGCAACAGCGTTACCGCCGCCTATGCCAGCACCGGCAGAGTTGGCCCGATCGCAGTGCGCGAGATGAACGCACTGCTGCAGGTTATTCGACGCACCACACCCAGCGCCGCTGAAGCCGCCACCGCTTTCGAGCGGATGCTGTCGACACTGACCATTGAAAAAGTCGGTGAACTGCAGCAAGCCGGCATACAAATCTGGGATATCGATGCACTGGAAAAAGGCACCAAAATTGCGCGCCCTATACCCAGCATTTTGCAGGATATCCTGAAAGCCACTGGTGGCGATATCGAGATCCTCGGCAAGATATTTGATATACGCGCCATGCGCGCCGTGCAGGCATTTATGCTGGAGTTTAATGCCAACAATGGCGCACTGCCGAGCATGGAAAAGTTCCTCGCTGTCAGCGGTGATGGCAGCCAAATTATTAAAGATGCCGGCCGCAATGCGCGAACAGCCAAGGCAGCCCTGCAGTCACTGAAAAACACCGGTGCCGAAGTCGCCGACAACAACCTCTCCAACCCACTTAAAGGCGCGGCCGAAGCCGTTGATCTGGTCGGCGAAGATACCGCCACCAAACTCTTAGATTCCGCAGCCAAGGGCGCACTGCTATTGGGTGGTGTGGTGCTGGGTCGAAAAATATTTAAAGGCCGTGGCGGCAAAAAAGGCGGCAAGGGCTTGCTCGGTGATCTGGGCGGTGCCGCCGGTGCTGCGGGTGCCACTCCAGTGTTTGTGGTCAATATGCCAGGTGGTGGAATAGGCGGTGCTGGTGGTGTAGTGGGTGCTGGTAGCCGCGCTGCCAAGGCCGGCAAAGCCGCTAAAAGTGGCCGCCGTCTGTTTGGTGGATTTACCCCCAGCCTGGCGCAGAAACTCGCCTCTGGTGGCCGCGGCCTGCTGAATAAAATTCCCCTGGGTGCGCGCAGCTTTGTCGGCGGTGCCGGCCGTGCTGTTACGCCACTGGCGATCGGATTAAATGCGGTTAACCTGGCCAGCGTTGCCACCGACAAATCACTGACCACCGGCGAGAAACTCGACCAAAGCACCGAACTGGTCGGCGGCATTGCCGGCGGCGCAGCCGGTGCCAAACTCGGCGCAGCGATCGGCACCTTTATATTGCCAGGATTGGGCACAGCGATCGGCGCTGGCATCGGTGGCCTGGGTGGCTACTTTGCCGGTGAGTTTGCCGGCGACAAATTGGGAGATCTGTTCGACCGCAAGCCTGAAAAGCAGGAGCTGTCTGGCACTGTGACCATCGAAGTCCAGGGGCCAGGCCGAGTAACCAGAATGAATAGCCGATCGCCAGGTGTGGATCTGGAAGCCCAGCATAGACTTGGCCCATCGATGGCCGTTTTAGGCTAGGGGGCTATGATGAGTTGGCGCGATAACTTACAACCAGCCTCCTTCCGCGGGGTACCGTTTTTCTGGCAAGACACCAGCGGCAATGTCGGCCGCCGCGTTGAAGTGCATGAATACACCAAGCGCGACAACCACTGGGCTGAAGACCTGGGCCTTAGTACAGCCAAGCCGCTGCGCCTGCGCGCCTTTGTGCTCGGTGCCAACTACATGGCCGAGCGCGACCAGCTGATCGAAGCACTTAACAAGTCTGGGCCAGGCACATTAGTTCACCCGCGCCGCGGTGCCATGCAAGTGATTGCCCTGGATGAATCGACCTGGACTGAGAGCACCCGCGAGGGTGGCATGGCCAGCTTTGACCTGGTGTTTGTTCTAGCCGGCAAACAGGAATTACCCGCGGTACAGGCCGACACTGTATCGGCTGTTACACAGGCTGTTAACAGCGGGTTAACCGCCGTACAAAACGACTTTGAAGACAAGTTTAAAGTCACCGGCTTTGCCGCCTATGTACTCGATACCGCCCAGCAATGGTATCAAACCGGCCTCGATGTGCTGGGTAAATACGGCCAGTACACCGGTATTGCCACGCGCTTTTTACTCACCCTGTCGGGCATGAAAGACAGCTTTTTATCGCTGATCAGAACCCCCAAGATTCTCGCCGAAAATATGATCGATGCATTTCGGGATCTGGTCGGCGAGTCAACAGATATACAAACACCCCTGGCTATACAGTCAGAAATGGTGGCAACCATGAACAATATCGAAACGGTTGTTACCACCACACAGGCCCGCCAACAGCAAGCCGCTAACCGAGCAGCGCTCATAGAGCTTTACTCGATAGCGGCTTCGCTTCTAACTATTCAATCGATCGCCGAGCAGAGCCAGAACCTGGCTGTGCAAAGCAATGTCGACAGCCCATTCGATAGCTACAACCAGGCGATCGCCATTCGCGACCAACTGACTACCGAGCTGGATGTGCTGGCCGAGACCGCCAGCGATGAATTGTATGTGGCCATTAGAGATGTGCAGGCCGCCTTCAGCCGTCATATCGAGGCCCACGGCTTCCAGCTGCAGCGCATTGCCAGCTATACCGCCCATATCAGCCTGCCGGCATTGGTGGCCGCGCACACACTCTACGGTGATGCCAGCCGCGAGGCGGATATTGTGCGCCGCAATAATATTGAGTACCCGAACTTTATACCTTCAGGGATCCCGCTGGAGGTGCTCGATGCCTGAGTTAATCCTCAACGTCGGTGACCAACTGCACCAGGGCTGGAAGCGGGTATCGATACTGCGCAGCATTGAACATGCCGCCCATGCCTTTGATATCACCCTGACCGATCGCTGGGGCGAAGGTGAACCGCGGGCAATAAAAGCCGGCGAAGCCTGCAGCCTGAAATATGGCAACGAACTGTTAATCACTGGCTATATCGATGCTGTTGAACCCAGCCACGATGCCAAAAGCCACTCGGTGCGGGTGCGCGGCCGATCCAAGCCAGGTGATCTGATCGATTGCAGTATCCCGCAGCGTGAATACAAGCAGCAGGATCTGCTGCAGATTGCCACAGCACTGGCCAGTGCCTTTGGTATTAAAGTCACCAGCGAAACCGATATTGGTGCCAAGTTTAAATCTGTGCGTCTGGCCGCGGGACAACCAATCTGGGAATTTTTAGAGCAGCTGGCGCGGATCCGCGCCGTGCGATTTGTCAGCGATATCAACGGCGATCTACTGATCACCACAGCAGGCTCAGGCCGCGCCGATATCGCCCTGGAGCTGGGGGTTAATATCAAATCGGCCCAAGCCGAGATAGACCATAGCCAACTGTTTAGTGCCTACCTTGTTAAAGCCCAAGAAGGCGGTCTGCTACTCAGTGCTGAAGGCGCAGCGTTTCCCCAGGGCAGCGCCAAAGATGCTCGCGTGACCCGCTACCGACCACTGACGATCGAGAGCGAAACCACCACCGACAAGGCAGGCTGTCAGACCCGCGCCGAGTGGGCGCGCAATACCCACTTTGGCCGAGCGCGCAGCACTATTATCACCGTCCCTGGTTGGCTACAGAAAGATGGCGGCCGCACATGGATGCCCAATGAGCTGGTGCCTATCGATGACGAACTACTCGGCATAAAAGGCGATCGCTTGATCCGCAGCGTGACCATGCTGCTCGATGAAAATGGCACCCGCACTGAACTGGCCGTGGTACCGAAAGAGGCGTTTGATTTAACGCCACTGCCGGATCCGGCCGAAGCGGATATCTGGGGGTGATGCCATGCAACTATTAAACAGCATTCTCAACCGCATTCGACTGCTCACCAGGTTAGCCGTGCTGACTCTGACAGACAGCAGCGGTGGCATACAAATTGTCCAGGTCAAAACCGGTACCGATGAAACCTTGACCGATATCGAGCACCGCGAACCCTACGGATTTACCAGCCGGCCGCACAAAGGGGCCGATGCGATCGTGGTCGCCTTTGGCGGCAATATCTCCCATAGCCTGGCGCTGATGATTTCCGATCGCCGCAACCGGCTCAAGGATCTCGCCGAGGGCGAGGTGGCCCTGTTTGATGACCAGGGCCAGAGCATTGTGCTGCGCCGCAGCGGCATCGAGATCACCACGGCGCTGGGTTGCACCATTAATGGCGATGTAGCGGTAAACGGCAACACCACCTTTACCGGCACAGTAACCGCCAATGGCAAGTCGATTGATGAAAGCCACAAGCACACCGATGTGCAGAGTGGCAGCAGCGATACGGGGACAGTGAAATGACCGTGCAACTGAAAAGCTACAGAGCCGGCACCAAAGACTGGTTGCACCAGGCAGTGGTGATTAGCCTGTTTACCGATGCGCGCCTGCCGGAAAACGAACTGATGCCAGACAACACCGACAACCGTCGCGGCCACTGGGGCGATATGTTCCTCGCCGATACCGGCGACAGCCTGGGGTCACTGCTGTGGATACTCTACCGCCGCAAGTTGACCACCGAGGTGATCAACCGCGCCCGCGACCTGTGCCTGGAAGCCCTGGCATGGATGCTGCAAACCGGTTGGGTGATTGCTATCGATGTGCTCACCGAGCGGCTGGATAACGACAAGCTGGCAATACAGGTAACCCTGACCCAGCCCAATAACCAACAACTGCAATTCGATTTAACCGAGGTGGCCAATGCCGTTTAGTCGACCCACACTGCAAACCATTCGCGATCGCATTGCCGCCGATATCGAGCGCCACAGCAACGGCGATCCACACTCCCGCGGCTCGCTGGAATATGCGATCGTAAATGCACTTTCTGGATCCAGTCACGGGTTGCACGGGTTGTTGGAATTTCTCTCCAAGCAGCTGTTTGATGACAGCGCCGAGATTACCTATTTGGAGCGTCGCGCCTCTGTCTTTGGTATTGCCCGTATTGCCGCAGTGGTGGCCACAGGCACGGTAACTATCACTGGCACCGATACAACATTGATTCCCGCGGGTACCGAGCTGCAGGCCGCCGACGATCAACTCTATGTGACCGATGCCAATGGCACCATCACTGGTGGCACTGTCGATATCGCTGTAACCGCCCTCGATGCCGGTGCCGCAGGCAATCAAACAGCCGGTGCACTGCTGACCTTTACCACGCCCATTGCCGGTGCCGACAGCCAGGCCACCGTGGCGGCCGGTGGGCTGGTTAATGGTGCCGATGCCGAGACCGACGAACGCCTGCGCGAACGCTTTGCCGAGCGCAAGCAGATGCCACCAATGGGCGGTGCCGATGCCGACTATATCGCCTGGGCCAAGCAGGCCAGTATCGATGTCACCCGCGTTTGGGTGCAGGGCAATAAGGATGCTGCAGAGGCAGAGGAATTCGGCAGTGTGCTGATGTACTTTGCCACCGATGACCTGTCTACACCGATCCCAACAGCCGGCCATGTGACCACCGTCAGCGACTATATTGACCAGGCCAATATCCGCCCTGCAGGGGTCAAGAATGTCTATGTGGTCGCACCCACTGAGAAGACGTTGAATATGACATTTTCAGCACTGACACCCAACACCGTCGAGGTACAGGCTGCCATCGAGGCTGAAATTAAAGACCTGTTAAAGCGCGAAGCAGAGCCAGGCGGCACCATTGTGCTGTCGCATATCCGCGAGGCCATTTCTCTGGCCACCGGCGAAGATGACTTTGGCCTAACCACCCCCAATGCAGATTTCACCACCGTTGCCGGCGAGATAGCCGTACTAGGAACAATCACATGGCCAGGAGCTTAGATAACTACCAGCACCTGCTCTTGGCTTTATTGCCAAGGGGCTACGCATGGCCAGCAGAAGGTGCGCTTGGCGATATCAGCATGGCAATGGCTGAGGAACTGCAGCGTATTGAACTGCGCGCCGAAGCCCTGATCGAAGAATCAGATCCTCGCTCGGTAATTGAGTTGATCGAAGACTGGGAAGGCGACTGGGGTCTGCCAGATCCATGCCTGGGCCAATTGGGCACATTGCAGCAGCGCCGCGAAATGCTCACAAACAAGATGGTCGGTATCGCCAACCAGTCGCGCCAGACCTATATCGATCGCGCAGCGGATCTGGGTTATGTCATCACCATCACCGAATATACCCAGGGCGATGCCATTTCAGGGCACCCAGAGATCCCCACGGCCGATGCCGCCTATGTGATCCAGATTGAATCCACAGACAACACCATTGATCAGCGCACTTATAGCGCATTTTATGGCGAAGCCTATGCCACCTGGGGCAATGAAATTCTTGAGTGTGCGTTGAATGCGATCAAGCAAAGTCACCGCCTTTTAATCTTTAACTACTCGTGAGCAGACTATGAAATACCCAGCAGATCCCGCAGTTAAATTAGACCCAGGTACCGGTAAATTTACCGACGGCAATCCCAGCCTGGGTGTGCCAGCCAGTATCGATCGGGCGGCCGAACAGAATGCCATCTTTGATGAAATTATCCATGTGATTACCAATGCCGGCTTAACACCCAGCGAAGGTGATTTAACGCAGTTGCGGCAGGCGATTGAACAAAAAATAGCGCAAGCATTTTTGGTACCAGTGACCATTAGTAGCGTTTTATACGGATCCTATGATGGCAATAATACAAATGTAGGGAATCTAGTCTCTGGTTCTAATTTTGGCGGTTTGATTGAAGCGCCGAGCAATGGTCATCTTGTGATAGGACTGCGGAGCAATGACGACAGTGATACCTTTTCAATACTCGCCGACATGGATGGTGACGGCGATTATGAGGAGCAGGTGTTTAGTATTAACAGGCTTGGTCATGCCAGAGTTTCGGGTAGCATAGTTTGGCATGCTGGGAACGATGGTGCCGGTAGCGGTTTAGATGCTGATCGATTGCAGGGTGACGATGGCAGTCTGTTCTTTCGCAAGAAAACCGATATTCCTGGCTCGGTTGATTTAGACACTTACACAACCACTGGTTGGTACCATCAAAATTCAAATGCTAACGCTAACAGTGGCTCAAACTACCCCCTAAATGCTGCAGGTCTACTGGAGGTATACCAAGATGGGCAAATGACCTATCAGCGGTATACCGTTTACAACACCGGTAATTCATATTCCCGCGCCCTCTATATAAGTGCTTGGAGTAATTGGCGAGAAATCTGGAATAGTCTGAACTTAACTGAAGCCACAACCAGCAAACAGGGGTTGGTGGAGCTGGCGACACAAACCGAAATGAACGCGGGGTCAGATACCTCAAGAGTGCCTGCGGTCAATGTGATTGCCACCTATGTTGCGGCACAGGTAGCGGCTCTGGTGGACGCATCACCAGGCTCATTGGATACATTGAATGAGTTGGCGGCCGCCCTGGGGGATGACCCGAACTTTGCCACCACCATGACCAATTTAATTGCGACTAAACTCAATAGTTCGGCCTATACCGCTGCGGATGTATTGGCCAAGCTATTAACAGTTGATGGAACCGGTACTGGTCTGGATGCCGATCTGCTTGACGGTCTGCAGGCATCATTTCTTCGCAACGCAAGCAATCTAAATGCCGGCACGGTACCCACAGCCAGGCTGCCCAGTGCCAGCTCAGGTGCTAAAGGCGCTGTCGAACTGTCGACTAACACCGAGGCGGCAGCACTTAGCGATACAGGCCGAGCAATAACACCAGGTAATCTGGGCAATATTTTTGCGCGGCTAAACTCCGCTAATGGCTACCTAAAGTTACCTGGTGGATTGATTCTGCAGTGGGGCCGATTCTCGGCAACATCAAACTCAATCAATCAAGGTAAAACATTCCCGTTGGCGTTTCCCAATGCCTGCAGGCAAGTGATTGCGAGTCACGAACTCAACAATGCCAGCTTTAGTGATAACTGCTCGATTGGCACCGTTACACCAAGCACAACCACGTTTTATTTAACCAATGGTCTCTCGCAGACAACATATTTTCGCATGTTCGCAATAGGGTATTAACCATGACTATATTTTTTGATGCAGCAACAATCGGATTTTATGACAGTAATATCCACACCACGATCCCCGCGGGCGCTGTCGAGATTACCAGCGCAGAACACCAGGCACTCATGGATGCCCAAGCCAACGGCCAGGCCATCGTTGATGATGGCAACGGCAACCCGATTGCCCAGGACTACAGCTTCACAGCCGATGAGCTGAAGGCCCAAACCAAAGGCATCGCCAATAACAAAATTGTTGTCATCGCCTCGGAATGGAAGCAGCGCAATATGATCGCCCGATCGCTGGAGCTAGAGCGCGACGAAAGAATCAATGGCCCACTGTCAGCACCAGATCAAGCCGAGCTGGATGCGATGACCGCCATCTGGGATCGCATTAAAGCGATACGCGCACACAGCGACTCCTTGGAAACCGATATCGATGTCGATATCAACACCGACATCGATGCCGGCTGGCCAGAATAACCCACTAATTTAATGAAAAGGAATTGAGCAATGGCATACGCGACCATCACCAATAACACACCCACCGCCGGAGTTGTATTACAGGGCAATTTTAGAGTCGCGCTGATCGGTCTACACACTGCCGATGCACTTCATCTGGAATGCTCAGAGGATGACTTCACCACCGTAGAAACGGTCGAGGTTATTCGCGAACAGTCATCCTATAGCAAGGTCGGCAATGAGCCGCGGGCCGGCGTTAAATACCGGCTGCGATCTGAAAGCAATCCGGTCAATGACACCATCACCTACGTGCTGGCCGCAGGAGCGTAACCGTGAAAAATAGCACCATGATGAAACCGGTGCTGCGACCGGTGATGACGTCGATCTTTACCGCTCATGTTGGCAGCGGTGCCAGTGGCCCAATGAGCGGTCTGTCAGTCACCACGGACACAGACACCGGCACTATCTATTGGGTCATCACCACGAGCGCCACACCGCCAACCGTTGCCGCCATTAAAGCCGGTACCGGCACCGCAGCTGGCACCATCGATGTGACATCAACAGGCGTGAAATCAACGACATTTAGCCAACCGCCAGCTGGCACCTATTACCCGCATATTGTTCACAGCAATCTCGATATCAATTCAGAGGTGCACACAGGCACGGGAGATACAGTATGACTACGCTGGCAATTGCGAATAGCCCAGGTTTTGGCATGCGAGGAAGCCACCCCGCTGGCAACTACGCCGCCCCGGGGCAGGTAATCATTTCTGATATTGATGTGCCGCCAGAGTCAATGCTGCACGGGCTGCCCATCGAAGTTGGCGATCCGATCACGTTTACAGCGACAGCGCCGCGGGATGCCGGTGGCTCGGGTTTAGTGTCAATTGATTCTCTGGGAGTTCCCTCGCTAAATGGTGATTATGGAATGTATGCCATCGCGGCTACATGGACTAACCAAACCACTGGAATCCCTGTGGTGCTTGATGGTATTACGCCGCACACCGATGCTGCAGCGATCGAAAGCCTGTTTAACTATTACCCACAGGATGCCCTCGGGTTTAGCGTACTAACGCCGTCAGCTGACTCGCGGCTTATTTTTGTATCCGAGTCAGGCAATGACGCAACAGCTCAAGACTACACATTAGCGACACTACCCAACGTGGACAATTGGGACAGCCCGGGCGTTATAAATGCCTACAGCACACCGGACGCTGCTAAAGCTAGACTAAGACCGGGTTATCCCGACTGGATTCTGTACGAGCGCGATGGCACGTACCCACTGTCGGCCAGCCACTTCGACGTGACACCAGGGCGGTCTGTCAGCGAGAGAACGGTCATTGCAGCTTATGGCGCCGGCGCTAGACCGCATCTCAACCCCACCGAAGACAAATCAGTTCGAGTATTTGGCGACGTTCAATATACGGCTATCAAAGGCATCAAAATTCTGCCCACTTTCAGAGACCCAACGCATGCAGATTTCGCTGGGTGGGGCAACGTGAAGGGCACTCAGTGTATTAGATTATTTGATGATCAGGTTGGAACCCGGAGCATGCTCATTGAAGATTGTTGGCTCGAATATGGCATCGACGGGATCACTGCCAGCCTCTGCAGCGATGTGATTATCCGCCGCAATATTATTATGAATTGTTACGATGAGCTGGCCCATGCTCAGGGTATATTCTCCGGCAATGCCACGCACATTATTGAAGAGAATTTCCTCTATCACAACGGCTGGCTCAAGCAGACCGTCGACCCTCTAAATCCATCACAAGCCGAAGGCGAGGCGACGATCTTCAATCACAATATGTATCTAGCCAACCCCAATAACTCGCTGGTGAGAAATAATATCTCAATTGCACCTTCGAGCATTCACATCAAAACCACAGCAAACCCACCTATAGCGGGTCAAACTAATGTGATCAAGTGCTGGGATTTTGTGGGCAAAAATAATCTGATGATCGGTGGTGATGTCGGTATCTCAGCTGGAGGCAATGACGACTTTGAAGATGGGCCACGATATAGAGATATTCGCCTCTGTCTCAATGTAAGAACGCGAAGCGGAGAGTGGAACTCGACCAATCGCAATGTGGCCTGGGGTGATGATTATCAGGACTGGGATGGCGGGTTTATTGGTCAAGAACTGAGCTTTAAATGTGGATCTAGTACTCTAACGAATGTCTATGCGCGAGAAATTGCAGGGCACTGCTCCAATGTTGCGATGACAAGAAACACTGATGTCGACATTGGCGCACCGGTGGGCCAAGGCTCTGGCGCGGGTTCCATATCGTTTGTCGCTCAGGGTGCAAATATGAGCAATGTGCTCGATGCCCATAACATCATCAGCAACGCCAACACCGATGGCAAGGTCGTTAAGAAGCGGGAGCTTATCGCGGGCATTACGCATCGAAACAACAAGTACGACTCATCTCGCCCCCCGTCAGAATGGTTTAACTACAACGGGTCAGACACCGATAAAGCTGGCTGGGATAGCAACACAGGCGATATCGGTTCAACGACAACGCCGATAATCTTTGTTGACTCCGACAGAACGATTGAGACCTATATGGCATCGCTCGGCCAGACAGCAACGCTTGATGAGTTTATGGAAAAATGTAAGCAACAGGGCAATGGCGTGTGGGATAGAAACTACAGCGCGCGCTATATCAACGCCTATTTCCGTGCAGGTAACAGAGAGGCAGCATGACAATATCACTAATAGCATCGACAAAAAATGAAGGCTATCTAAGTGCCGCGGCTGGGCTGTCTGTCAATGTCCCTGCCGGCGTTACTGATAACGACAAACTGCTCGCATTTACCAGCGGCAGTGACGATCAGAACACAATGCCCACACCGGCTGGCTGGACGTTGATAGGCCAGATTGGCAGCTCTACAGGGTCTGATGTTCGGCAGGCTGTTTTTGCCCGTACAGCAAGCTCTGAGCCTGCATCCTACGTATTCACTCACGGTGACGGCGTTACTAACCAGCATCTGGGCGTTGTTATGCAATGCTGGAGAGGTGTTGATGCGGTAATTTTGGATGCAGTGTTTATTACAGGCCATCGTGCGCACAATTCAAATGATGACACGCCGCCCAACCAATCTATTACAACTGTCACTAATGACGCCGTGTCAATTGTTGCGATGTCAGGTTCTGCCGGGCTAACGCCAGGTGCGCCAGCTAGTTACACAGCTGATCCGGTTTATTGCACCGGTAATAGCCGATTTGTCACCGTTGCGCACAGAACTATAGCCGCAGCAGGTCTAGAGTCTCCTGCCGACTGGGGCAACACTGGCGGTACTGATGGGAGTGAATCATTTACCATCACCCTAGCACTGCGTCCCGCGGCATCTCGCTCGATCATCGACATCGATGGCGACAACAGCATCGAAGCAGGCGGTACAGAGTTCGTGATCAGTTCAGACGACATTGATATCAGCCCAATCATTCAAGTGGTGCAACTCGACGGCCAGGCGTTGACGATAACTGACTGGAATGGAGGCGATCCAATAATTACAGTACCTGCGGGCATCGCAATAAAGCGAGGCCGCACTGATTTAGATCTCGTCGTCACAGACGACACCGGCTCAATCACATTGCCAAACGTGACACTGTTATCAGAAGCCGGCTGGGACTATGTAGAGTTCAGCGGCACAGTTCCAGACGGAAGCACTCAACCCGGTTATATAGCTGTTCAGGCAGATTACGCATATGACATGATTGCAGGTGATCAGTGGCTATTTAAGAACGAAACGGGCCTAAGCTTCGATGCTGACACAGTACCCACGCTGAATCCCGAGAGAACAATTACGAGCGAGTACAGAGTGTGGGATGACACATCGCAAACAATGACTGTGAAAACCTCTTATAACATCGCTCAGGTGCCAAAACTGTCGAGTGGCAGCTTTACTGCATGAGTTTGATGCGATGTTAACAGGTAATTAAAAGGCCGTTAAAACAAGTTTAACGGCCTCTCGATTTAAACCACCCGATAATACTGTCCAGTACTAAGTGCAATACCGTCCAGAAATATCCGGCGCGCTACACGGACAAATAAAAAAGCCACCCAAAAGGGTGGCTTTTTTATTTGTTTGGTGGGCCGTGATGGATTCGAACCATCGACCAATTGGTTAAAAGCCAACTGCTCTACCGCT
>Ga0206127_1002958_pt1 | contig 16189 bp, 15 predicted proteins | sample Helgoland_Spring_6_FD_148646 | JGI IMG/M metagenome (GOLD analysis project Ga0206127, IMG submission 148646) | Pelagic subsurface seawater microbial communities from Kabeltonne, Helgoland, North Sea - Helgoland_Spring_Bloom_20160419_1 | ecosystem: Environmental > Aquatic > Marine > Epipelagic ...
CACCTATTTCTGTTCCAGGTGGTCAAATTTATGAAAACTTAGTTTCTGGTGCTATTGATGCAACAGAGTGGGTTGGACCATACAATGATTATTTCATGAAGTTTTATGAAGCAGCAAAATATTACTACTTCCCAGGTATGCATGAGCCAGGCTCACAGCTTGCATTAGGAATGAATGCTTCATGGTGGGGTAGTCTATCAAGCACACACCAATCAATCATTCAGGCAGCTTGTAATGAAGAAAATGCACGCACATTAGCAGAAACAAATGCAAATAATGGTGCATATCTTACAAAATTGATTAATGATCATGGTGTGCAATTGCGTGAGTTCAATGATGATATCTATGACAGCTTTGGAGATGCTGCATCAGAAGTAATCGAAGAAGCTCGTGATCACTCAGAGCTTTCTGCAAGAATTTACGACAGCCACTTAAAGGCTCGTGAAGAAATTGGTGCATGGACTGCGTTATCAGATACTGCTTACGTTAATAAGCGTAATAATGTTTTGAACCGCTAATAAGGTTTATTATAAGGCCAAGGCAGACAACTGCTTTGGCCTTTTTATATTTCAAAAGGAAATACAATGGCTTCGACAACAGTCCAAAATGGAAATGGTTTGTTTTCAAATCCTTTGTTTGTGAGATCATTAGGGTGGTCAAATTTATGGGTAATGTTTGCCTATTTGTTTAATAATTTTGCTACTTTTTGGGGAGGCCTTCCAGGCGCTTCTACCGGAAATGGACTCATTGGATTGCTCCAGCTTTCACTTTACCCTGGAGCTATTATTCTAGCAGTAGCATGGACTTTGAGGCGTAAAGATTCAACGCTTAGACAAGATAGCTATAAAATATCTGATATGAATGCCTTTTTAATTCGTGCAGCATTTTGGGCGGTTGTCCTAATGGGTTGTGTAGATAGCTTGATATCCTTTCTTCGTGTTGAGGGTCTATTGTCAGCATTAGTAGGTGAAACAATGGATAAAAATCTTGGGCGGTCGCAGTTTCGAGGGCCTTATGTTCACTTTCCTTTGATAATACTTGGTGTGATACTCGCGACGAGAACAAAAACTTTAGGATTTCATTGGTTGGCATTGCTAATTGTTGTTGGAGAGCTGATGATTGTAGTTTTCCGATTTATATTTTCATACGAACAAGCATTCATGTCAGATCTGGTACGTTTCTGGTATGGCGCTTTGTTTCTTTTTGCTTCAGCACACACACTATTGGAAGAAGGTCATGTCCGAGTTGATATTCTCTACGCTGGTTTAAAAGAAAAATCTAAAGGTCGTATCAATGCGATTGGAACAATTTTCTTAGGTATTTCATTATGCTGGATGATTATTTTAACTGGCATGGCGCAAAAAACTTCAATTATAAACAGTCCACTTCTAAATTTTGAAACCACTCAGTCTGGATTTGGGTTGTATGTTAAATATATGATGGCAGGATTTTTAGGCATATTTGCCATATCAATGATGATCCAGTTTGTTAGTTATATGATGGCAGCCGTTGCGGATTATCGTGGTGAAGATGGTAAATATGTCCCATCAGGGTCAGGAGCTCACTAATGGAACTATTTTTTCTCTTACTGTTAATAGTTTTAATGGCAGCGGCACTAGGTTCAGGTTATCCAGTTGCTTTTGCCTTGCCAGGCGCCTCAATTATTACATTAGTTCTGGCGGGAATAACTGGATATTTTGTAACAGGCGATCAGGGTGCATATTTCAGCCAAGGTAATGCTTGGACGTGGCTCAGTTCTGGCAATGCAAATCTTAGGGGAACGTATTGGGTCCCGGAACGTGATACCTTAATTGCCATACCGTTATTCATCTTTATGGGAATAATGTTACAGCGCTCAAAAATTGCAGAAGATTTATTATTAACGATGGCAAATTTATTTGGGCCAGTAAGAGGTGGTTTAGGTGTATCTGTTGTTTTTGTGGGGGCATTATTAGCTGCTACAACAGGTATCGTTGGTGCGACTGTTGTAGCTATGGGACTTATCTCTTTGCCCGCAATGCTTAGAAATAACTACTCACAATCTTTAGCTACTGGAACAATTGCAGCTTCAGGGACGTTGGGTCAAATTATTCCTCCGTCAATTGTTTTAATTATTCTTGCAGATCAATTAGCATCTGCTGCAGACCAAGGTTCAAGCCTTCGTAAGGCACTACACAAACAAACTACTGGCGAACTTTCTATGCCATCAACATTTGATGTGACGTCAACATCAGCTGGTGAGATGTTCCTTGGGGCATTCATGCCCGGTTTGGTGCTTGTATGCTTATATATTGTTTATATATTAGTTTTTGCCTTCCTGAAACCTTCAGCAGCGCCTTCAGTTCCATATAAAGGTAAATATGATCGAGCCTTTGCTAACAAAGTTTTCTTATCGTTAGTACCACCACTTCTACTCATATTTGTGGTTCTTGGATCTATTATGTCAGGAATAGCAACTGTGAACCAAGCAGGTGCAATTGGTGCTGCGGGTGCATTAATAATGGCTGGTTACAGGTTAACTGATGGCCAAAAAGGCTGCTACTATCCTGCTATTTTATGTTTGATTAGTCTGTTTGCAGTTGGATTAATTCTATCAAATTTTGACACAAACATAAAAGGTATTGAAACAGGACGAGATCAACTTGGTGTTGCATTAGCGGTAATAGCAACAATTGGTTTGTTGGGAAGTTTAGTTTGGAGCGGTTATAGAGCATTCAAAATTGAAGACACTTTAAACGGAGTTATGATGGAAACAGCCAAAGCAACTGCATTGGTGTTTATCATTCTTCTTGGGGCAGCTATTCTAACTGCAGCTTTTCGTGCATTTGGTGGTGAGCACTTGGTAAAAGAATTCCTTGATGGTTTAGCGGGAGGGTTCTGGTCTAAATTTATCATAGTAATGGCAGTAATATTTATTCTAGGATTTTTCCTTGATTTTATTGAAATTGCTGTGGTCGTTGTCCCTATTGTTGCTCCAATTTTACTTGCTGATCCAGGTGCAAATGTTACCGCTGTATGGCTAGGTGTTATGATTGGACTGAACATTCAAACATCCTTCTTAACTCCACCATTTGGCTTTGCTTTGTTTTATCTTCGAGGGATTGCTCCTGCAGTGGTTAAAACTATTAACATGTACAAGGGTGTTATCCCTTTTATTGTTCTACAAATATTAGCCATGATTATTGTTGCAAACTCTCCAAGTCTAGTAAACTACTTACCAAATCGGGTTGCTTTGCTATCAGAGAATTCACCTCCACCAAGAAATCCTCAAATTGCTTATTGTGTTGATCAATATGTATCAAATCAGATTTCGTTGAATGGTGACATTATTATTGCTGGAGCAGAGGCAGCAAGTAATATTGATATATCAATTTTGCCAAAGAAATTATTAAAAAATACATCTAAGAGTTTTGATAATGTGGGTCTTGCGATTGAACAGTTGCGTGGTGCAGAAGTTATAAGCCAAGATCTAAAGCAAGCTTCAATAGTTTTCCGTCCAATTCATCGCCTTGTTAGATCCATCGAACGTGATATTCGCAGACATGAACTAGAGATTAAACATATAAAATATGAAATTAAGAACTTAGAAGAAGGTGGAAAGCCACTTCCTCTTGAGGAAAATATTGTTCAATTAGAATCTGAGATAGAGGAATTAATTGAATCAATACCAGTGGATTGGAAAAATAAACTTGCAGCATTTCGTGATTTACAGAAATCTGAAAAATCTGCCTATCAAAAATACACTAGGTCAGCTCAAGCAGCCTATCAACCAATTGCTGAAACTAACTTAATTTTGGAGTCTAATAGTGATTACATGGCTCTAGAAACAGTACTGATGGAATCGAAAGATAAAGTTGCGTCTTTATCACCAGAAGAAATGGTTGATCCTTTAGGAACATTAGGAAAGCAATTTGGGAATGTGGCTGGAGCTGACAAAATAAAATCTGCCATATCAAAAGCCAGAAGAGCCTTGAAATCTAGAAATCCAAATAAAGAAAAAGCTCAAAAAGAGTTAGACAAAGCAATTAAGCTATATTCTGAGCAAATTGATTGGCGCTCAAAAGCTGCATTTAGTATTTTGCCGCAATTAACTAAATATGAAGATGTTATGAGAGAAACTATTGGTATTAGAGATCAAGCGAAATTAACTAAACAGCAAGCATTATTCGTTGCAAAATGTCAGTCAAATCATCGTGATGTTTCTTTAAATTTCTGATATAAAGAAGCATCATATTTCATGTAATAGCTATATATTGCTATGTAAATTATATTCAAAAATCTGTTTTTGAGTTATGTATTTGAAGCTAATAAAAAACACTTGCAATCAGTTAATGAATCAAGCAAAAGGCGATCTGTAAGTGCCCCTATAGCTCAGCTGGTAGAGCAATTGATTTGTAATCAATAGGTCCGCGGTTCGAGTCCGTGTGGGGGCACCAGAATTATCCCGAATTTAATAATTACTTCAGCTAATTAGCACTTGAGAAGAGCTAATTTCCACATGCGTTTCCAAGAGAAATGTAGCTTCTAGTTACGCAGGGTAACATAATAAATCATATTGACACTAATATTGTTATTTATTTAAATATAATTGTTTAATTAGTCTCAATGCGAATCTCATGATTAAAAGAATATTTATAACTTTAATATCAGCACTTCTTTTAACAGGGTGTATTCAAAATAGTTACATGTCTAGCACCAAAGTCTCCAAGGGTACTTCTGTCCTAATAGTAATGCCCGAACAAAAGTGTGTTGAAAAAGATAATGGTCGTAACTTAATAGACGAAAAGATTTTACACCCAGCTCATAAAGAATGTTACTACAAATAAATCCTTAACCGCGGTTCGTGACGTGTGTAACACGGGTAGAGGTTGAGCGAAGCGAACCCTTAAAAAGGGCTTGACCTCAAGTCCGTGTGGGGGCACCACTTTCCTTAAATTAACACATTGTAATTCCTTCGAGTTTAATCATCGAGGAGTATTATCGTGTCACACATTCAGTACACAATCTGTCGTTCAGGCAGTTATTATTACAATAGACGTGTGCATAAACATGCAGTCCAATCTTATGGGAAGATTATTAGGTGCATACTTTCAACTGATATTCATGAAGCTAAAGCATTAATTCAACATATTAAGGCTACAGTCTCATTATGGTTCCTGCAACAGGCGTTTTTTGGTCTACAATTTGGTCTACGATTGCTAGGGGGGCGAGTGGAAGGCCGCCCTATGGGGGTATCGTAAACAAACCTGACCTGAGATTGGCTGTGAGAGTTTGTAAGCTACCTCCATGAGGCTTTATGGCGCTATATTGACAGTATTGTATGTTAAGAGTGTGGCAGCAGGATATGATTGATTAGTAAGGAGTTATTTTAACCATTCCTTATCGTTACTAGTATAAATCATAATAATACTATAGATTATGATATTATATACATCTGGTACAACATGTTTACTCAAGAATATTTAAAATTATTATCAATTAAAAAAATACGCAAAATTTGCTCTAAACCTTATGGGTTTGAGCTATTGATATTACTTTATGATTTTACAAAATATGAACATGAACATGGTGTGGAAGAAACATATGAAATGATACAAAATAATATTTGTAAAAGGAAGGCGTTTTTAAGTTTTATTAAGGATCTTGAAGCTGAAAAAATTATTGTTCGCTCAACAAGTAAAGTAAAGAAAAGCAGGATACTATTAAGGTTAAATCAAGATATTGTTGATGAAATTGATCAAGTAAATGGTATCAACCAAATATTTAAGGATAGTGTTGCTAATAATAAAGTTCTTATGAAATTATTTAAAACTTATGGTCGTGAGAAGATCTTAGGTATGTGGTGGGTATTTTTTGAACAGCTGGAACATTTTATTATTCAGTGCGAAAAGGGTGATTTTGATGAAGATTATAATACATTGGTTGAGGATGTTCATAAATTGAAAGCTTCCTCAAAAATTTTGGGGCAAGATTTGTTAGAAAAGAAACTCAGTCAACTAGAAAATAATGCCAAGGAAGATAAAGTTAGATATCTTGCTGACAGTATTGAAAGTCTCAAGAATATGGCGAAGTATTCAGAAAACATGTTTGAGCAACATGTGTCTATGATCATAAAAAATAATTAAGTTTTACTATGTTCGTACCGCTTGGATCATTTATGGTTTTCACTAATCTTAAATCACATATAATTGCTTTAAATTATTTATAATAACACTCTTTATGAGATTGGTGTAATATCTTTTCGTCAAATAACTTTTGACCATTTTCCTTATCTGCACATGTTTGTTCTGGCATTATAACAACTGTATAGTTACCAGAAGGAACTAACTGATTTTCCAGTAAATTAGTCTGAAAACATGCAGGTAGATTAAGAGTAATTAAGAACAGTAGAGGATAACGTATTTTTTTATGGTTAAAAATTTTTAAATTTAAAGTTTTCAACATAATGATCCTAAGAAAGCTTGCTCATAGATCATAATAAATTTTTTTCTTCTAGATTTAAGCATCAAATTGACATGTTATATCCACACTTTTTTATAAATTTATATATTATTAAATAGTCAGTATGAGAAAGCTTATTGTAGTATCTTTCATTTTCATAATATCTAGTATGGCCATTCTACACTTATCCAACGATTTAGAATATACTAAAGCAGAGATTGAATGGTGTTGGATGTCTCTTCCTTTTTTGCCGATTGAGATTTGTGCACAAAGAATTTGGGTATTATATCATTAAGGAAAATTTAAGCCCTTGAATATAACCACGCAGTATTCCTATCATACCATTGGCTATGTTCCTTATCATCTGCTGTTACTTCTTTAATGCGTGGATCTCCACCTTCATCAAACAAAGCAATTCTTTCAATAGTAACTTCCTGTTTCAAAGCTCGTAGCATGCAACAGATTAAATTGAACATTTTTGTATATTCAATCGTAGATTTGTCTGCAACCGACTTCTCGAAGTTGAATAGTGAAATGGAGAGCAAAAGTTATTTAAATAGTATAAATAATCATACAAGGTTCATCAAAATCTTGTTGCGGAGTATGTCTGGCTCTCTCAAGGCATCGTCTATGGGTAATGCAGCCAGATATGAAATGTCGTTTTGGGTTGATTAGATGATGCAGACTTAAAGAACTCAGCACGATCGACTCCCTTTAAACGACAATATTTTTCCAAAGCATCAGACAGTTTAGGGCCACATGATTTGAATGCCTTTATAGGCCATCCCCTAATCAATAGACTTGATGCGGGAATCCTACGGGAGAAATACAAAATGCCACTCTTTTGAAACGTGAAGCTATAAGATTTGGTTGTTAGCATGGTCTACGGCTCACTAATATCCATAATTTAGTAATATATTACAATGCTTTAGCTTGAAAAGTGGTGTCCCCATACAGGGTTTTGGGAACAGTTACGGCGAAGGGTATCTCGTTAACATCTTAGTAAAGCAAATGGCAAAAGCGTGTATCAATATTTGAGTTTGTAATAGAGCCTACCAATAATTTCCCTGACAAAAAAACTGGTATTACTAAATGCCCCTGCCGACGGTATAAAATGCATTAGCGTAGTTTTGTCAGCCCCACTCAAAAAATCGACAGGGAATGGTGATACTACGATGCCTGTTGCTTCAAAAACCTTCTGCGCCCTTGGCATATGAAATGCCGAAGTAACCAATATTATGTTCGGAATTTCTTTGTTCAGCAATTTAGCTACAGCTTTGGCTTCTTGATCGGTGTTCTGCACATTTTTAGTTAAAAGAATATTTTTATTTGGGACACCATATTTTATTGCAATATCTCTCAGGTATTCTCCCTCTGGCTTGCCTACTGACCAAGGAAGTTTACCACCGGTAAGTATCATAATTGGGGCTTTATTTTTTTTGATTAATTCGATGCCTGCAAAAATACGATCTGATGCTTCTCCCCATTCATAAGATAATCCGTTTTTACTATTAATTGTTCTAATCATGCCACTTAAGACTACAATTGCATCAGCAGTTTTTGCACTTGATGCATCTGAAAGTATATATTCATTTTCCAAGTAAGTTATCAGTTTATTAGAAAATATTGGTATTGAACAAAGAATTAAAATACTGACTGCTAACATGCTAGAAATTCTTGATCTAAAAACCATTCCCCATGTAATTAGAACCACCACCAAAAACATTGGACTAACAATGAGTGGTAGAATTTTATGAAGATATATCATTAATCAATGGACTTTGTATAACTAAGAATTTTGTACTACATACATTATATTTTTTCAATAATTGTTTAACGTTACAGATCACACGTCTCGAACCGCGGTTAAGGATTTATTTGTAGTAACATTCTTTATGAGCTGGGTGTAATATCTTTTCATCTGTTAAGTTGCGACCATTGTGTTTTATAGCACATTTTTGTTCGGGCATTATTATTAGGACTGAAGTACCCTTGGAGACTTTGGTGCTAGACATGTAACTACTTTGACTACAACCTGTTAGACTATTTTTTATCTTGGAGACATAGATGGAAACCAGCGTTGGGTAATTAGTTGCTGTATGAATGTAGGGGACCCATTGATGCTGTTTGACTTGCTTCAATACAGACTTTTTAAAAACTCATAAATAAAGCCTTTAAGTAAAATCAATACGTTTTTAACATCTCATTGTGATATGCAAAAGTAATTAAATAGAGCGAGCAGCCATGGCTCCTTCTGCAATTGCAATATGCACCTGACGTGGAGCGACGCAATCTCCAATTATATTATGTGGCAAGCCACGAGACTCAACTGCAGATTGCAATGTGGTCTCCACGAGGGCACCACGCCAATCCACTACTATATCGACATCTTGAATATCCATTTTTTCACCTGTGTGAACTGAACGGAGCGTTACTGTTTTACCGGAAATATTATGAATTTCCTGTGAAGGGTGCATCACAGATTTTCCCATAAGAAAACGTTTGTAGATAGGTGCACGTACTGTTGGGGTGACCAGCTCGCCTATGGCATATTCAGCAGTGACTAATGTGATTTGATTTTGGTTCAGCAAGGTGTCGGCTGCAGACAAGGCTGCGCGCCCTCCCCCTTCATCATTGATCAGAATGTGCTGTCCTTTTGGATCTTCAGCAATGGCCTGCCATGGGTCAATGACAGGTATTGTTTCAGAGCCAGTTGCAATTAAAATTGGTCTTTTAGGGATTGCACCTGTTGCCAAGATTATTACGTCTGTATCAAGCACTGCAACATCTTCTGGCTTTAGGTGATGGCCCGTACGAATATGAACTTGAAGCTGGGTTAACTGAGTTTTGTACCAGTTTAAAGTCTTTTGAAATTCTCGTGTCATTGGGGCTTGAGACCAAATTGCCAACTGGCCACCAATATAACTGGATGCCTCAAAAAGTGTTACTCTATGACCGCGTTTGGCTGCAACGCGAGCGGCTTCCAACCCTGCAGGGCCACCGCCAATAACTGTAACGTTTTTTGGTGTATTAGTTGGCGATTGATCACCCAAAGAGGTCTCGCGTCCAGTCATTGGGTTGTGGATGCAACGGATTGTCTTTGAAGCCATCCCTTGCGCGATACAAAGATTAGCACCAACGCAAGGTCGGATGTCTTGTGGACGCCCTTCAATCAATTTGCGCACAAGGTCAGGATCAGATATTTGCGCTCGTGTCATTCCAACCATGTCAGCGTCACCTCGTTCGATGATGGCGTTGGCCATTGCTGGATCAATAATACGGCCTGTGGTAAAAACGGGCACTGCAACTTGGGATTTAATGCCAGCGGCTAATGGCACAAAAAGACCATGAGGAGCCGGGGTGGGTGGCCAGTGGTCCATGCGTCCTGCACGTTCATAATTTGTGCCTACAATGATATTGAGATAATCTACCAACCCAGTCTGTGCTAGCAGTCTGGCAATTTTCTGCAGGTCAGATTGTGTCAATCCACCTGCAACTCTCTCGTCACCTGGAAGACGTACACCTAGAATGCGATTACGCCCAACACTAGTTCGTACAACATCTATAATTCGTAGTAGGAAACGCATGCGATTCTCTAACGATCCGCCGTAATCGTCGGTGCGTGTATTTGAATAGGGTGATAGGAACGCAGCTGGCAGATACCCAAAGGCAGAAAGCAACTCAACTCCATCAAGGTTACCTTTGCGTACTCGAACTGCAGCAGTTCCATGTGCGTCAACGATTTCGTCAATTTCAGAAATAGTCATCTGTTTTGGTGTCTCACGTGAAAGGCGAGACATTATTGGGGAAGGAGCAATAAGTGGGCGACCTGCGCCAGTGTCTGCCACATTGGCTCCTGCATGACCGAGTTGAACCAGTAACCGTCCATTATGACTGTGAATTGCATCAGCGAGCCGTTGATAACCATTTATGCAACTATCGTTACTAGCATTCAAGCCTCTTCCTGCGCCAACTGCTCCAGTACGATGAACGGCAGTAGAGCCAGTGATCTGAAGCGCTGCACCGCCTCGTGCCTTGGCAAGCTGATACGCTATGTAGTCATCATTTACGTGGCCACCAGTTTCAAGCCCAGTTACATGGGCCGTGACCAGTACCCTATTGCGAAGCGTAAAGGGGCCGATATCGATTGGTGAAAGAAGATGCCTATATTGTTCGATCATCACGACTCTCTGTTAGTTGCAGTGAACATTGCATTGCGACATGAAAATAAAAAAATTGCTTTAATTGATCTCAATTATTTAGTTATTTTTATAAAAAGCAACTAGTATCTATTTTTTTATCTTGGAGACGTATGTGTAAACTAGCGCTGGGTAAATATCGCTTGATATCATATGGTTAACTGATGCCTTTCTAAGGAAACAGTGGAGTGTGGGGGCACTAGAATTATCCTGAATTTTATAATCACTTCAGATGGTTAGAAAATAAACTACACTGGTATCCACATATATCGACTATATAAGAAAATAGTTAGCCGTGATCAGACTGTAGGGCGTCGATCAGGAGGTCTCTTGCTATATTAAAATAAATAAATAAAAATATCTTATAGTGATAGTGCGATCTCATTAGGAGTAATGATATGCATGATAGAGAAAGCTAATATGAAAAAACTATTGTTAACTACACTATTTGTTTTGTTTAACGCTCAAGCAAATGCAGCAATAGTAGAAATATACTCTTTAGATCTGATGGATGACCAAAGGGGCTTTTGCATAGATATAAGAGGCCACAAATCTAAAGCAAAAATTGTTTCAGGACTTCAGGCGCATACATGTTATTCATACCAAGGGAGTATTGCTGTTGATCAGGGCTTTGACACTCTTAAAATGGATAAAGGTCAATTTTATTTGCCTGCCTTTGATGTTTGCATGGAAGCGACTTCAAATACTGCGCAGGCACCTCTGCTTTTACGTAAATGCCAAGACAAGAAACTTCAAGATTTTAAATGGGGAAACAACGGAAGGATTTATCTGGTCAGTAATGAGAAGCTATGCCTTACTGTTGCTCAGGGTAAATCTAGGCAAGGTGGAGGCGGGTCACCAAAACATCTAATTAGGAATCTTTTACTAGAGCTTTGTGATAATACTGAAATACCATCTCAAATGTGGAGCATAAGAAGTATGCCATAGGGATTGAAGCTAGGCAGTATATATCTTTGATTGCCTAAAGGGAATTAAGAATACCCATGTAATCCTAGAGCAATTAATTGCCCAACGATGTTTTTCAATTATATCTCCGAGATAAAAAATAGTCAGCAGTAGCTTATGATTAAAGCTTGCACAGAATAATAAAAATCAATTATTGTATCAATAAGATCTTTTTTCTAACATACATTATCATAAGGAAAACTCTAATGCGTTATTTAATCCCTGTTATTGGATTGTGTGCTTTAAGTGCATGTGCCACAATTACAAACGATGAAAATGTACCAGTTGCACTTTCTTTTAGTGATGGAAGCACAGGAACTTGTACTCTTCAAAATAAGAGAGTGACACTTTCTGCTGAAATACCATCAACACAAATGATCAGAAGATCAGATGATAACCTTCAGTACAATTGTACATCATCTAATGGTGCTACAGGAGTAGGTGGTATTCCTAGTTCTATGGGTGCAAAGATTGTAGCTAGTGCAGTATTCCTTGATTTAGGTATTGTTGATTCAATAACTGACAAGCACAGAACTTATCCTGCTAGCTTTGTAATACCTGTTAATAAATAATACTAACCGCGGTTCGTGACGTGTGTAACACGGAAAGAGGTTGAGCGAAGCGAACCCTTAAAAAGGGTTTGATCTCAAGTCCGTATGGGGGCACCATTTTACCAAAAATAGATATTACATATCAATAACTTGCATTATTGTGGTATGTTTGTATCCGCATTTTATCTTTAATTTAATATGTTTTAAAACGGTTTTTGAATCCAAGTTGAACAATTGGCACGTTCAGACCCCCATCAAACGACCTAAGAATGCCCAACCCAAGTGATAATGAGCTATCAGAGTTCAAGATATAGTCAGCCTCTACCCGCGCGCCACCTAAAAGACCCTTACCCACATTTACCCCGCCGCCGCCTGCTGCACCAATGTGTACCTCGGGAGATAGCCGCCATACTTCTCCTAAATTGAATTCATGACCGAGGCCTAATAGGCCCACAGCGTAACCAGCAACGCCACCAGAGATCGTAGTTTGAGCGTTTCCAGTAAAATATGTCTTTCTACTAATAAAGTAGTCTACTGAACTTTCTTGCATCACAGGTAAAATTCCAACATTGCTCTGGGATTTCATATAATAATTGTTGGGTGGTTGTACCGATATTCCGAGTCCAACTTGCCATTGCTGGTGCTCTCCGTAATTTTTTCTTGTGGGGCCCCTCTTAAAAACACGAGATAAACTAAGTTGTGTTCGGTGACCTGTAATACCTGAGCTGAGAGACTTCATTTTGCCATAAGTTAAATCAAGATCAAAATTATCGCCCATTGGAAATGTTATTCCACCTGATGCGCCTGCGATTAAACCACCACCGGTATCTACATCACCCCCTCCACCAAAACCAACAGAGGATTGGCCTAAAAGTGAAATAGGTCCCAACGGCCAAAGCTTTCTCAATCCACCAATGACATGCATATATCCATCTCCACCAGACACTGCACCGTCTGCTCCGAGAAAGGTTTCGTAATCATTAGAAATACTAAAGCTTGCTTCGGCTCCCATAAGTCGTAATTGAGCCTGTGGCATTCCTGATCGTGATAGAGCGCTAGGAAATTGTAATCTCGAAGTGCGAAAACTTACTCTGGTTAATTTTAAACTTTCAGCTCTATTAGATCTGGGTTTAGGTGAAACATGATAACGAAATCCCACAGATGGTGCCCAGTCATTGATTGGTGCTCCACTTATAAAAATATGAGACACTCCTGCACGTGCGCTCCAATTAGATGTTAAAGCATATTCCCCGACTGCGCCAAAGCGTAACATAGTTCCGTCACCTGAAACTTGGCCAGCACCACCGCCACCACCAAAGAAGCCTGACAATGCAAGATTCCATTGACGCGATATGGGAAAGCGTGTCACTCCTTCGAAGCCCCAGAAGAATGCACCGCCACCGTCACCTGTCGCACCAGAGTATAGTGATTGCCCAAAGCTAAGGGTTTCACCAATAGGCACACCAACAAATAAACGATGTAGCCCTTTGATTGTTGTTTTAGGTGATTTGATATAGTTAAAATCATTTTCAATTTCCAACGCTGGTGCAGGTTGAACTGAAAGCATCGTTAATAATGCAGTGAGATAAAATATTATATTTTTTAAAAAGTAGTTCATATTAATTCTGTAATGTTTGTGTCATAGGCTTACCACTAGTATTGTATTATGCTACATACTTCATTATATTTTATTTCATAAAGTTTGTTTCATTACTACATGCTTTTTAATATAATTGAAGCATGTTGAATAGCATTATCGAGCCTTCAGAATCATACTGCAACTAATTATCCAACACTAGTTTCCAATTAAGTTTCCAAGATAAAAAATCTTTAAGCGCGGTTCATGACGTGTGTAACAAGGAATGAGGTTGAGCGAAGCGAACCCTTTTGAAGGGCTTGACCTCAAGTCCGTATTTGGGTGCCGTATCTTAAGAAATAGATACCATATATTAATGCTTTGCTTCATTGTAGTATATTTGTACCCACCTTTTGTTTTAATGGTATAATAGCTAATGTGCTATAAGCCTCTCTTTTTTTAACCACCAATATAACTTCAACTGGATGGAAAATTTCCCTGTGCTGCTTTTTACATTAATTGCTAACTTAAAAAATTAGTTTCTAGTTGCTTTGTAGAAATAAATAAATAAAATCTTTTAATGTTAGTGTTATCTTATTTGGCACGTGCATCCTAAGGTCTTAACAATGTTTTCATTTTCCAGCCCCCAGATTATTCACTTTGGACGAGGACAAAGCGAAAAAACATCACAGCTTGCCGCCAGTTTTGGTCAAAACGTGCTTTTAATACATGGGGCAAACGCGGGCAGAGCAGATTGGCTGATCGCTGCTAACCAGGCTTTTGGGCTGAAGACCATTGCATTGTCCTGCAACTCTGAGCCATCCCTGCTGGAGATTGAGGCAACACTTGCGCAGCTTCAAGGATTTTTGCCTGACGTAGTGATTGGTCTTGGTGGTGGCTCAGCGCTGGATTTTGCCAAAGCTTTGGCCGCCTTACTCCCAAGTAAAGGCCCTGCATTGTCCTTTCTTGAAATCCTAGGTGATGGGCGTGTCTTAGATGCAGATCCTATCCCAATGATCGCACTGCCCACTACTGCAGGTACGGGTGCCGAGGTCACAAAGAATGCAGTGATATCTGTACCATCGCATGGATTGAAGGTCAGCCTCAGGGACCCGCGCATGATCCCTAAAATAGCCATAGTGGATCCAGGCCTTATGCAAGGTGCGCCTAAACGCGTTGCCCTCTCGGCCGGACTCGATGCCATCACGCAAGTGATAGAACCTTATTTGTGCAGCACTGCCAATCCAATGACAGACGCCCTATGCACCGCGGCAATTAGAGCGGGTTTCAGCGTATTGCGCAGTCTCGTCGAGGATGATGCGACCGAAGCTTGGGACACTATGGCATGGGTCAGCACCTGTGGAGGATTGGCCTTAGCCAACGCGGGGTTGGGTGCGGTTCATGGCTTTGCAAGTGTTATTGGTGGAAAAACTAGCGCACCTCATGGGGAGATTTGTGGGGCGCTCTTGCCCGCTGTGCTCGCGTGTCATGCGCAAAAAGCGGAACAGAACACAGAAATCTCACGTCGTTTAGATTGGGTTTTTAGCCAGATCGATCGGAATTTTGCGGCACAATCACCATATTTGGGACTTGATGAATTGCGCAACTGGTCGCGGGCGCAGGGTCTTCGCGGATTAAACGCAATGGGCCTTCAACCACAAGATTACGTCAACATAGCCACCGCCGCCGCTCAAGCCTCTTCGATGCGCGCCACCCCTTTCCCATTGACTCAGGCTGACCGCTTACAGATGCTCAATGCTGCTGGGTAGGTTCTGTCAATCTAATGAAAACAAGCATCAGACCGCTGACATGGCGTTTCAAACAAATTTTAATATGACGCAAAAATGCAAATCAAGTTAATCATTATACGGTGCATAAATTGAACCATTTCGAGAGACTAGTTTTACGTTTTGTTTGTAAGTTTGCCTTCCTTCTAGGTATCTTTAGTGGTTGAAGTCGTTATGGATTTGGCTGTTATAACTAATAGATTTTTGAAATGCTGCAATAGTTATGAAGTGCTGTGATGTTTTTTTTCTAACTTGCAAATTTTATCTACTATTTAAATAGTTGACAAAACTTTATGTTCATAAGAACATCAAGTGTACCGGTCTAGAATCGGGACAAGACGTATCATTGGGAGGAAACAAAATGCGTAAATATCTAATATCCGCAGTTGCAGCATCTGCTGTGATGGCGGTTTCAACAACGGCACATGCAGACACAGCTGCGGCCGATCGCTGGATTGACAGCGAATTTCAACCATCGGCAATTAGCCGTGCTGAGCAATCAAGTGAAATGCAGTGGTTTATCGATGCAGCAGCTCCGTTTGCTGGCATGGAGATCAATGTTCTTTCGGAAGGCATTCCTACGCATTCATATGAATCGGAAGTTCTAACGCGTGCATTTGAAGAAATTACAGGCATCAAGGTTAACCACCAGATCCTTGGTGAAGGCGA
>Ga0206127_1002961_pt1 | contig 16177 bp, 14 predicted proteins | sample Helgoland_Spring_6_FD_148646 | JGI IMG/M metagenome (GOLD analysis project Ga0206127, IMG submission 148646) | Pelagic subsurface seawater microbial communities from Kabeltonne, Helgoland, North Sea - Helgoland_Spring_Bloom_20160419_1 | ecosystem: Environmental > Aquatic > Marine > Epipelagic ...
CGCTGCTCTCGCTGAGTGGCGCCAATTATTGAGCGCATAGATTCAGGCTGCGCTAGCAATCCGATGCGAGTTCTCATTCGTCTGACAGCACCCAATCTGGGGCGTGAAGTTCAAGCCACCGTTTCACCGCAGAGGGTACCGGACAACGAAAAAGGGGCGGAGTTGCCGTTGACGATCTTGGCGGGAATGTTCGTTCGACTGCCTAGGGTATGCCATTCAACCTCGTTAAAATGTTAAGAATACAAATCACTCCGGCGATCATGAAGGTGCGAGAGAGATTTGCGGACCCGCGCAATCGCGTCTTTTGAAAGTTCGGCAAAAATCAACTCTTCGCCCGAACCGGCGCGTGCGATGTCGATGCCGTCAGGACCTGTCACGCAGGACAATCCGCAGTATTCGAACGCACCTTCAACACCCACGCGATTGGCGTATGCGACAAAGATCTCATTCTCTTCGGCGCGGGTTGGGACGACCCGTGTTGCCACACCCGTATAGGGGTGCATATTCGCCGTGGGGACCAAGATGGCGTCGGCACCGCCGAGCGCAAATGCGCGGACGAGTTCTGGGAACTCTACGTCATAGCAGATTGCGAGACCGACGGACCAGTCACCAAATTTCACTAATGGGCACAGCGTGTCCGCCGTGCTGAACGCTGCGCGATCTACATCACCAAACAGATGCGCCTTGCGACACACCGAAAGGACCTTGCCTGAGGCATCAATTAAGACAGCCGCGTTAAACACACGTTCCCTGTCAAGTTCAGGAAAGCCACAAAGGATTCCGATAACGTGTCGCTTGGCCATATCGATCAGACTTTGCACCATCGGGCCGTCGCGAGGCTCGGCCAGCTGACGGATGCGTTCGGCGCCGATGTTATACCCAGTGAGCGCCATTTCAGGGAAGATGATCAGATCCGCCCCGCCTTGTCTGGCACCAGCGCAGGCGTGATCCAGCACACTGGTTGTTTCGGCGACGCTACGGTCCGCTGACATCATCTGGTTAAGCGCTATTCTCATGGTGTCCTCGTTGGTGGAGTTCGATAGGGTCCAGTTGCCTCAAAGGCGCAGGCAAGTGCCAAGAGCGCAGTGTCAGAATAGGCATGCCCAGCGAACGTCAGACCGACGGGCATGTTAATGTCTGCCATTGTGCCCATGGGCACAGTTACCGTTGGAATGCCAAGATGGCGGATCGCAAGATTGCCGTTGGCGACCCAAACACCATTGCGCCATGCGATGTCAGCCGACTCCGGGTTTATATCCGCGTCCTCAGGACCAACATCCGCAACAGCCGGGAAGATCACCGCGTCGAGCGCCAGCCCATCCATCCAGTCTTCAAGGTCAATCCGCCGTGTCTCCTCTATCCCGTACAATCCCGCCTCAAGGGTAGGGATACCGCGAAAGTCGTCTCGCGGGTTTGCACGTGCATGGGCGGGATAGTCTGCAATGTCATCATCAAAACCCATATAGCGGTCAGGCAGGCTGCCTGCAGGTGCAGGGAAAATCTGCGCACCTTCCGCATCGGCCAAGCAATTGAGCTTCGGATCAGCGTTGGCTTTTAGAAAGTCATCCCAGGCCCAGACCGATAGATCGGTGATTTCATGGTGCAGGTAATTTGCGGGAAGAAGCCCACGCGTATGAATGTTTGGGGCATTTTCACGGTCGCCCTCATAGTTAGTGACAACAGGAAAATCGACTGTTACGACATCTGCCCCGGCCAGTTCGAGCGCGCGTTTTGCCGCGCTCCAAAGGGTTATGATTGAAGGGCGGGTTATGATTTTCTGCCCTGTGGGGCCGCCGACCCCGATGGTTTCACCAATGCCTGCGTGTACGTCTTCGTTGATATACATCGCAGGGACTCCAAGGCGCTTCCCCACCAATGATCCGCCCGCCAAGGCGCTGTAGGATTTCGGTCGGACCTGCGAGGGCGAAGGAAGTGGCACCCACGGCTGGCTGCGCCAAAAGTCCCCTCGGACGTTGGGATCGTCTTGCACCAAGACATCCAAAACTTCGAGCATGTCGGCCATAGTGCGAGTGTGTGGTGCGACAACGTCCATTGTGGGCACCAAGGGCCAATTGCCGCGCACCGATATGACGCCGCGACTGGGAGTATAGGCGCACAGCGCGTTGTTGGATGCGGGTGAGCGGCCACTGGACCATGTTTCTTCACCAAGGCCAAAGGCGGCAAAGCTGGCGGCTGTTGCGGTCCCCGATCCGTTTGAGGAGCCGGACGCGAAAGCCGCCGTGAGATAATCTGCATTGTAAGGAGATTCGGCGCGACCATACACACCGCGTTGCATACCGCCGTTGGCCATCGGCGGCATGTTCGTCAGGCCAAGAAGGATCGCACCTGCTTTGCGTAACTGGGCGATTGTGAACGCATCATCCGTCGCCACCAGTTTTGCAAAGGCGGGCGATCCGGCGGCAACGGTGAGGTCTTTGACCTTATAGCTGTTCTTGGCGGTGTAGGGGATGCCATCAAGCGGTCCGCGGATTTCACCATTTTCGCGCCGCATGTCGGACGCCTCGGCCTCGGCCAACGCATCCGGATTTAGCACTGGCACAGCATTGAGGCAGGGGCCAGTGCGATCATACTTTTCGATGCGATCAAGGTAGGTTTGCACAAGGGTGACACTGGTGAGATCACCGTTTTCAAGTGCGGCACGCAGGTCCGCGATAGAGGCCTCAATGACGTTCAAGATGCGTTCTCAAACCCTTGGAGCACATTGACCGTATTCACGCCGATCTCAGCAATATCATACCCGCCTTCCATGACGAACAGGGTTGGAAGGCCCAGTGATGCAATGTCCGCGCCATAGGTCGTGAAATCCTCGGACTTGAGTTTGAAAAAACTGATCGGGTCAGTTTCGAACGTATCCACCCCAAGCGAGATGATCAGCCTGTTGGGGGCGTAGTCAGCGATCTGCGCCAGGGCTTTGGCCAGCGCCGCGCGCCATGTGGCAAAGTCGGTGTTTGGGGGCATGGGGTAGTTCACGGTAAACCCTGCCCCCGCGCCGCTGCCCGTCTCATTGGCATGGCCGAGGAAGTGGGGAAACGCCTGCATCGGATCGCCGTGCAGGGAGATAAACAGCACGTCATCGCGGGCATCAAAGATATCTTGCGTGCCATTGCCGTGGTGGAAATCCACATCGAGTATCGCGATCCGCTTGGCCCCCGTGTCCAGCAAGTGTTGCGCGGCAACGGCGGCGTTATTGATAAAACAATAGCCACCATACATATCAATTGCCGCATGGTGGCCCGGTGGACGGCAGAGCGAAAAGACGAATTTTGCACCATCGTTCAGGCGTTGCGCGGCTGTCAAGGCGACCTGTGCCGAGACATAAGCCGCCTCCCATGTGCCATCAGAAATCGTGGTTTCGCAGGCCAAGGCATAATAGCCCAACCGTCCTTCAATATGGGTCGGAATATGCTGTGACATACGGCGTGCGGGCCAGACGGTAGGCATGGCTTCGCCTTTGAACCCAGCGGCCTGCCAGTCGGACCATGCGGATTGCAGGAACGCGACAAAGGCATCGTCGTGAACCGCCAAAATTGGGGCCATTCCGAAATCCTCTGGCTCACTCACATGGCCAAGACCCACTTCGCGCACGCGCCCAATGATGTATTCCGCACGCGACGGACGCTCAAACGGTTCAACCAACTGCCCGCCAAAAAGCTCGGTCTTTGAATTCCGCAGGATGTGGCGTTCGGAAAAGATCGTTTCCATTTCCTGTCCTTTCAAATGAGAACAGCGGCCCCGACGCAGGGGACCGCCACTAATCAGACCAAGCGTGGCTTAGTTTTTCAGGTTCGTCCATATTTGGTCGTAGACAGCCTGTGTTTCCTGATCGCAGGGAATGACAAACACACCTTCGCCCGCGGTCGCAGGTGGGTTTGCCTCTGGCAGAGTGGAAAGCGCCGGATCAAGATACTCTTCCGCACCGGAAACACCCAACCCGTAGCGGGCAAAGTTGGAGACGGCAGCGATGTTTTCCGGTTCAAGCATGAAGTCCATGAAGACAATGGCGTTGTCGCGGTTGGGCGCGTCTTTCAGCAAGACGATGCTGTCCATCCAAACGAGATAGCCCTGAGTCGGAAACGCATAGGTGATGGACGCGCGCTCTTCACGGGCCTTTGCGCTGAAACCGTCAAAGATCATGCCAACTGTCACGTCGCCAGACACCAGGACTTCTTTTGCGGTGTCTGAATTGAATGACGCCCAATGTTGCTTTGCGTTCTGCAACATGTCGTTGAGCGCTTGTAGTTGCTCACGATCATTCGTGCATTGCGGAATGCCCATGTGAACTGACGCCAAAGCCAGGACTTCTCCCTGGCTGTCGATCATGTTGATCTTGCCGGAAAGCGCAGCAGGCGGGTTGAAAAGGATATCGGTCGTGTTGATGTCGCCCGTATAAACATCCGTGTCGACGGCGAAGGATGTGGAGCCCCATTGGTAGGGAACCGAATGCATGCGGCCGGGGTCAAACGACGGGTCCGCCCACTCGGGGCTGATGTTGCCCTTGTTGGCCAGTTTGCCCTCATTGATGGGGTCGAGTAAACCTTCGCCGATCATGATTGAAACCATGTAATCTGTCGGGACTGCCAGATCATACGTCCCGATGCCGCCCGCTTTCAGAGAGGCCAGCATGGCCTCATTGGAGTCGTATGTATCCATTGTGACAGTGATGCCGGTTTCAGCCGTGAACTTTTCCAGAAGTTCAGCCGGGATATACTCAAACCAGTGGTAGAGGACGAGCTCGCCTTCAGCGGCGGCTGAGTTGGCCAACAGCGCAAGCGCCATGGCGGATGTCGTGAGCAATTTCATATTGTTAACTCCCTGTTGCTACTTTGTATTGTCCCACTTCGAGGCGAAGTAGGAGATTGTTACCATCACGACTGAGAGGCCAAGCAGCATCGTAGAGATCGCCATGATGTTGGGCTTTAGCCCTTGCTTCACCGAACCAAAGATCGCCGTGGGCAAGGTCTCAATACCGGCCCCTTTGACGAAGTTGGTGATGATGAAATCGTCGAGGCTGACGATAAACGCCAGCAAGAACCCTGAAATGATGCCTGGCATCATCAGAGGTAATAGTACACGCCGGAAAGCTTGCGCTTTGGTCGCGTAAAGGTCCATCGCCGCATGTTCATACGTGTCTTCGATACCCTGCATACGCGCCTGAATAGGGAGGTATGCAAACGGAATGCAGAACGCGATATGCGCCACCAGGATCGTCATGTATCCGCGGGTGAACCCAATGGAATTGAAGAAAATCAGCGTCGACACGGCCAGCACGATTTCGGGAACCATGATGGGCAGTGTAATCAGACCAAATGAGGGGGTGCGCAGCCGGAATTTGCCGCCCCTCACAATCGCTGTTGCCGCCGCTGTCACAACGGCGGTGGCAACAGTCGCTGCGATGATCGCGATCGAGAACGAATTGATGGCAGCCTGCTGAAACTTTGCACTTTCCGGTCCGACAAAGACATCGACATACCAACGTAACGACAACCCCTCCCAGACGGTGAGCGAGCGCGATGCGTTGAATGAATAGATCGTCACCACCACCAGCGGCGCATAGAGAATGATCAGGCAGAGGATGGTCATGGCGCGGAAGCCCGCGTAGGTTCTGACGTCTGTCTTGGCGCTCATGTGGCAGCCTCCGCTCGACGTTGCTGACGGGCAAAGAGGATCAGCACCACAAGCACCATGCTCAGCAAGATCATTGACGCCGCCGCTCCGAACGGCCAGTTGCCTGCGTTGCCCTTGAACTGATCTTCGATCAAAGAGCCAATCATGAAGTTCTTCGCCCCGCCCAACAGGTCCGGCGCGAGGAAGGCACCAAGGCTGGGCACAAACACCAGCACACATCCTGCGATCACGCCGGGCTTGACAGCGGGCAGGACGATGCGCCGAAGGGTCGTCCATTTGGTGGCATAAAGATCTGCTGCGGCCTCCGACATAGCGAAATTGTAGCGCTCGACCGAGGCATAGATCGGCAGCACCATGAATGGCAGGTAGCTGTAGAACAGGCCCAGTTGGACGGCGAGGTTGGTGTTGACGATCTGCAAAGGCTCACCAATGAGGCCGATGCTGAGCAAGGCGTCATTCATTGGCCCTTCATCGCGCAGCAGGAATTTCATGGACACCGTGCGGATCAACAGATTCACCCAATAGGGGATCGTCACGAGGAACACCCATAGCGCGCGTGTTTTTTCAGGTCGCGTTGCGATGAAATAGGCTGTGGGAAACCCAATCACCAGCGACAGGAACGTCGCCAGACCCGCCTGCCAGATCGAGCGCCAGAAAATTTCGATATAGGTCCATTGCAATACGGGGTCGCTATCCCCGAATAGCCCGCGATCAAAAAAGAACTGATCATAGGCTGCCAGTGTCGGCTCCCAGATGACGCCCCCACGAAATTCCTTCGTCAGGAAAGAGTAGATGACCATCACGCACACGGGCGCAAAAACAAACAGCCCGAGCACCAACCACGATGGCATCAACAACCAGTGACGTACCTGCTTATAAGTGTCGGATGCGACACTGCCGCCTGAAACCGCACCACCCGCCATTAGTCAACCAACAAGCGAGCGGCACCTGCCTCCATGTTCACGAACGCAGGGCTTCCTGGTTGGATAAGGCGCTTGCTGCCGCGCACGGTATTGGAGGTTCGCACCGTAATTTTCGGTCCGTCCTCAAGATCAAGCATCGTGGAGATGTCTCTGCCGATATATATATTCTCGGTCACTGTACCTCTCAGGCTGTTCCCGTCTGACTCCTGGTCAGACAAAACCAACCGTTCTGGGCGGACAGACAAATGGACCTTTGCGCCGATGTTCACGCCCTCGATCGCATCGCAGATCAACTGATGACCACCACCTATATGGCATTGCACGCGACCGCCTTCGATCTTGTCCACGGACACTTCAAGCAGGTTCGTATCGCCAATAAAGTCGGCCACAAACATGTTGCGCGGGTGTTCATATATCTCTCGCGGCGCACCAAGTTGCTGCAATTCACCCGCAGACATCACGGCGATTCTGTCTGACATGGTCAGGGCTTCTTCCTGGTCGTGAGTGACAAAGATGAAAGTGATCCCAGTTTCGCGTTGAATATGCTTCAGTTCAACCTGCATGGCCTTTCGCAGCTTCAGGTCAAGCGCAGAGAGGGGTTCGTCCAGCAACAGAACCTTGGGCGAAGGGGCAAGCGCACGGGCAAGCGCCACACGCTGCTGTTGTCCGCCCGACAACTGCGCGGGCTTGCGTTTGGCGAACTGGGACAGCTGCACGAGTTCCAGCATTTCACCAGCGCGCTTTGCTGCGTCCTCACGAGAACCACCTTTCATTTCAACGCCAAAGCCTACGTTTTCAAGCACAGTCATGTGCGGGAAAAGCGCGTAGTTTTGAAAGACTGTGTTGACCGGACGCTTGTGGGGCGGCAGCGTTTTGATCTCGTCACCAAACAGATAAATTCCGCCTTCGGTTACGTCTTCAAAACCTGCAATCATGCGCAAGAGCGTTGTCTTGCCACAGCCCGATGGACCAAGCAGCGTAAAGAATTCGTTGTCTCGAATACCTAAAGAAATTCGCTGCAATGCAGTGAAATCGCCGTAGCGCTTGATCGCACCGCGCACATCGACAGCGATTTCTGCGGTGTCATTCATTTCACGCTCTCTCTGCTTTTCAAAAACGGTAGCGCCACGATCTGGGCGCTGTCACCAAGCAAATTACGAAGGATGACTTAGGTGAAAACTAATTTTTGAATTGAAACCTTAGTCAAACCCTAATCAAAGCTAATGTAGACTGTTCTTTTAGCACCCTTCGCAAATGGCAATTCTGCTGGCAACTGTTTGGGAGGAGCATTAAATGTCAGTTGAAAAAATCGACACCCTCATTGTTGGAGCAGGACAAGCTGGCATTGCGCTGAGTGAACATCTTGGAAATCATGGCGTGCCGTTTCTGGTTCTCGAAAAAAGCCGCATCGCGGAAGCCTGGCGCACTGCGCGTTGGGATGCTTTGGTAACTAACGGTCCTGTCTGGCATGACCGTTTTCCAAATCTTGAATTCAAGGGCAACGCGCCGGATGAATTCGTCGGTAAGGACCGTGTGGCCGACTATATCGAAGAATACGCCAATATGGTGAAGGCACCAGTCCGCACCACCGTCGAGGTGCTGAGTGCTGAGCCGTTCAAGGACCGTGCAGGCTTTCGTGTCGAGACATCCGATGGCGTGATTGAGACAACGCGGATCGTGTCAGCCACAGGCGCGTTTCAACTTCCTGTTATCCCCCCCCTTGCTCCGGAGGATGCAGATGTTCATCAGATTCATTCACAGTCCTATCGCAACCCCGATCAGCTGGCTGACGGAGCTGTGATGGTCGTTGGGGCGGGATCATCCGGTGCGCAGATTGCCGATGAGTTAAACAGGGCTGGACGCAAAGTTTTCCTATCCGTCGGCCCCCACGACCGACCGCCACGTCGCTATCGTGGCCGTGATTTCGTTTGGTGGCTTGGCGTATTGGGCCTGTGGGACCTCGCCGCGCAGGAACCTGGCACCGAGCATGTGACGATTTCCGTCAGCGGGGCTTACGGTGGCCGCACAATGGATTTCCGCCGTCTCGCTAGCGAGGGTGTGACGCTTCTGGGCCGCACAGAAGGCTACCAGAACGGCGCGCTCACCTTTGCCGACGATGTGCGCAAAAATGTTGATGCGGGCGATGCAAACTACAACAAGCTGCTGGATGATGCCGATGCCTATGTCGCTGCCATGGGGCTCGATCTCCCGCTCGATCCAGATGCGCGCCAGACATGGCCCGACCCTGAAAGTCTGACCAATCCAATCCAAAGTCTCGATTTCGCCAGCGAAGGTATCTCAACTATCATCTGGGCAACGGGGTATCGACAGGACTTTAGCTGGCTCAAGGTGGATGCGTTTGACGAAAAAGGCGCGCCCATTCATCAGCGTGGCGTGTCCAAAGAACCAGGGCTCTATTTTCTTGGCCTCCCTTGGCAGTCGCGGCGCGGATCAACGTTTCTCTGGGGCGTTTGGCATGATGCAAAATTCGTCGCCGACCAGATCGCCATTCAACGCGCCTATACCGACTATGATGGCCAGGCCGAGGTCGTAGCAGCGGCTGCCGAATAATCCAAAAACCGAACGGAACCCCGATGGCGCACACACGCATTCGCAAATTCAATACGAGCGAAACATACCCTGAACAGAACCTCGACAATGACCTGTGTCAGGCCGTTGTCACGCAGGGCGGCAAGACGGTCTGGCTACGCGGGCAGTGTCCGCAAAACTTGGAAGATGCCAAGAATATCGACAGCCATGACCCAGTCGCGCAAACCCACAAAGTGATGCAGAACATCCGCCAATTGATCGAAGAAGCTGGCGGGTCGATGGAGCACCTCGTCAAGGTCGTCGTCTACATCACGGACGTGCGCCACCGTGAGGCCGTCTACCGCACCATGGGCGAATACATCAAAGGCGTGCACCCCGTGTCGACGGGCTTGGTGGTGCAAGCTCTGGCGCGCCCTGAATGGTTGGTTGAAATAGACGGCACAGCGGTGATTCCAGAATGACATTCTCACTGGTCGCCCGCTGTGCCAACACAGGCATGTTCGGATTGGCAATCTCGTCGTCCTCCCCCGCAGTTGCGGCGCGCTGCGCCTACGCGCGCGCAGGCGTGGGCGCCGTGGCCTCGCAAAACGTGACTGACCCGACATTGGGGCCTTTGGCGCTCGACCTCATGCAAAGCGGCATGAGCGCGGCAGAGGCAATCGAAGGCGTCCGCGCTAAAGGAAAGTTCATCGAGTACCGTCAAGTTCTGGCTGTTGACAAGACAGGTGCGACGGCGATCCATTCAGGGCCAAATTCCCTTGGAATCTGGACGCAGGCGCAAGGGCCGGACGTGGCCTCAGGCGGCAATATGCTGGCTAACGACGGTGTGCCTCAGGCTATCGTTGACGGGTTCCGTGCCAGTTCCGGCCATCTTGGCGATCGTTTGATTGCCGCGATGCGCGCGGGTCTGGCCGCGGGTGGTGAAGCCGGGCCCGTTCATTCCGCGGGGATGCTTATGGTCGATAATGTCGCGTGGCCCGTGGCAGATTTGCGCTGTGACTGGACCGAGGAGTGCCCGATCGAAAACATCGCCACGGCCTGGGACATCTATAAACCGCAACTGGACGCCTATGTGCAGCGTGCGACTGATCCAAGCGATGCGCCGTCTTACGGCGTGCCCGGAGACGAATAGCAGAAGGTTATCAAGATGCTGGACTACACCAAAGCTGACTGGACGAAACGCGCCGCTGACCTAACATTCCGCCATCAGGCTTTCATTGGCGGTAAGTTCGTCGATTCCGCCTCTGGTGAGACGTTCCAGTCCATCAACCCTGCGACCGATGCCGTGCTGGCCGATGTGGCTGCTTGCGATCTTGAGGACGTGAACCGTGCGGTCGCCGCTGGGCGTGCGGCGTTCGAGGCGGGCGTCTGGTCCCGCACTGATCCAACGCATCGCAAGGCTGTTTTGTTGAAACTTGCCGATCTGATCCGTGCAAACCTTGAAGAATTTGCCCTGCTCGACAGCCTGGACATGGGCAAGCTGGTGACGGATGCGGCGACAGTCGATGCACCGGGATCTGCGCATTTCTTCCAGTGGTACGCCGAAGCCATCGACAAGATCTATGACGAAGTCGCGCCAACCGCGCACGGCAATCTGGCACTTGTCTCCCGCGTGCCCTTGGGTGTGGTCGGGGCCGTCACACCGTGGAATTTCCCTTTGGATATGGCGACATGGAAAGCCGCCGCTGCGTTGGCTGCAGGCAACTCGGTTGTTCTGAAACCAGCAGAACAATCGCCTTTGTCTGCGCTTCGCCTCGCCGAGCTCGCGGTTGAGGCGGGCGTGCCGGACGGTGTGTTCAACGTCGTGCCCGGATTTGGGCACACGGCGGGGCAGGCCCTGGGGCTGCACATGGATGTGGATTGTCTGGCCTTCACAGGCTCCACCGCGATTGGCAAGAAGTTCATGGAATATTCAGGCCAATCTAACCTGAAGCAAGTCTGGCCAGAGACAGGCGGCAAAAGCCCCAACCTTGTGTTTGCGGATTGTGAGAATCTGGATGCGGCAGCCGACATGGCGGCTTTTGGTATCTTCTTCAATCAAGGTGAGGTGTGCTCCGCTAACTCGCGGCTCTATGTGGAACTCTCGATTCAAGCGGAGTTCGTCGAAAAGCTGGTCGCGCGTGCGAAAGGCATGCAGCCAGGCAATCCGCTTGATCCTGCGTCCAAGATGGGCGCGATCGTTGATCGCAAACAGACCGAAGGTGTGATGAAGTTTGTGGAGGCCGGCAAAAAAACAGCTGACCTTGTCACAGGTGGCGAGCAGGTTCGGATCGAAGGCAAGGGATGCTTCGTGCAGCCGACCATTTTCAATGACGTCCGCCATGATGATCCGCTTGCCCGCGACGAGATTTTTGGCCCTGTGCTGTCGGTCATTCCGTTTGACACAGAGGAGGACGCCATTCGCATGGCCAATGACAGCATCTACGGCCTTGCAGCGTCAGTCTGGACAGACAATCTCAGCCGCGCATTGCGCGTCTCTGAGCGGCTTATGGCGGGAACTGTTTCGGTCAACACTGTGGATGCGCTCAGCGCGATGACACCGTTCGGGGGCATGAAACAGTCAGGTTTTGGGCGTGATCTGTCGCTGCACAGTTTTGAGAAATACACGGCCCTTAAAACGACGTGGATTAATTATGCAACTTAACACATAATCGCACAATGGCTTTGCGGTTCACTCTTCGGCAATTGGAATACTTCGTCACCGTTGGCGAACTCGGATCAATTGCGCAGGCCAGTGCGCAGGTAAATGTGTCGTCCCCATCGATTTCGGCCGCTATTTCCCAGCTTGAAGAAGAATTTGGGCTACCGCTGTTCGTGCGCAAACACGCCCATGGACTGAGCCTGACGCAGGCGGGGCGACAGTTTATGGTGCAAGCAAACAAGGTTTTGGCCGAGGCGGATAGCCTTAATCGTCTTGCAGGTTCTATATCCGGCAACGTGCAAGGCCCCCTCAGCATCGGATGCCTTCTGACCTTTGCGCAAGTGGTGTTGCCCGCCGTCCGCCGTGAATTTCAGCAAGATCATGTAGACGTGCAGGTGTCGCAGATCGAATGTGATCAACAGGCCCTTATCGAAAAGCTGCGGCGGGCCGAAATTGACGTAGCCTTAAGTTACGATCTTGAGGTGCCACCCGATTTAGAATTCATACCGTTGCGGACCTTACCTCTTTATGCCGTTGTGGCAGCCAATCACCCGTTGGCGCAACACCCGTCGGTTTCAGTGGAAACATTGGTGGATTACCCGATGGTGTTGCTCGATCTGCCGATCAGCCGCACCTATTTCCTAAGTGCATTTGAGCGCGCTGGCGTCATGCCGAACATTGTCGAACGAACCCGCGATATGGCGGTGATGCGATCGCTGGTGGCGAACGGGTTTGGGTTTTCAGTGGCCAACATTCGTCCTCATTCTGATCTGTCACCAGATGGTCGCGCGCTGAGCTTTATCCCGCTTGAGGGCACGCTGCGTCCCATGCGTTTGGGGTTTCTCGTGCCAATTGGTGCGCGCAGTATTTTGTCCGTGAACGCCTTTATCGATCATGCGTCACAAACAATATCCAACTGGGGCTACCCTGGCCTGCCTGTTTCAGACAGAAGTTAACCCCAGCCTAAGCCATGCTTTCATAACCGTGACTTTAGCCTAACCCATATTTCTGTCACCACTGCATAGAAGCCTTTTTTCCTGCAGGAGTAATCCCCGTGCGCGACCCCCGCTACGACATCCTTTTTGAGCCTATGCAGATTGGTCCTGTGACAGCTAAGAACCGGTTCTACCAGGTGCCGCATTGCAACGGCGGCGGGTATCGCGACCCGTCGGCAGCGGCCGAGATGCGCGGGTCCAAGGCTGAAGGCGGTTGGGGCGTCATTTTCACCGAACAATGCGAGATGCACCATACGTCTGAGATCACCCCCTTCATCGAGTTGCGCCTATGGGAAGACAAAGATATCCCCATGCTCCACAAAATGTCGGACAAGATAAAGGAACACGGGGCGCTGGCAGGCATTCAGCTCGCCTATTCCGGTGTAAACGGGCCAAATTTTTACTCAAAAGAAGTACCAATGGCAGTCTCCGCGCAGCCTATTCGCACGTTCACCAATGACCCGGTTCAGGCGCGCGCGCTTGACAAGTCAGACATCAAGGATTTGCGCCGTTGGTTCGTGAACGCGGCCAAGCGCTCCAAGGAAGCGGGCTTTGATCTGATCTGTCTTTATGGTGCGCATGGGTTCGGGATTTTTCAACATTTCTTGAGCCGCGCCACGAACCACCGGTCTGACGAATACGGCGGAAGTCTCGAAAACCGCGCGCGGTTTGTGAACGAAGTGATTGCCGACATGCGCGACGCGGTTGGTGATACCATGGGCATCACCCTACGCGTATCGTTGGATGAAACCATCGGCGACCTGGGTTTTTCTAACGCCGAAGTCCGCGAGTTTGTCGCGATGAACCGCAACCTGCCTGACCTTTGGGACCTCGCCCAAGGCACGTGGGAGGATTGCTCGGGACCCTCGCGTTTCAAAGAAGAAGCTGCTCAGCACGAGCTGGTCAAAGGCATCCATGAGCTGACGGACAAACCCATCGTTGGCGTAGGTCGGTTCACCAGCCCTGATGTGATGGCGAAGATGATCAAGACAGGCACTCTGGATTTCATCGGCTGCGCGCGCCCGTCGATTGCCGATCCGTTCTTGCCAAAAAAGATCGAAGAGGGGCGGATCGAAGACATTCGCGAATGTATCGGTTGCAACATCTGTGTCACTGGTGACATGACCATGTCGATCAGCCGCTGCACACAGAACCCGACGTTCATGGAGGAATGGCGCAAAGGCTGGCATCCCGAACGGATGAATACAAAGGGCGAGAGTTCGAATGTTTTGGTTGTCGGCGCCGGACCTGCGGGGCTGGAGGCTGCGCGCGCTGTGGCAGAGCGCGGCTATGACGTGGCCTTGGCCGAGGCGGGCACAGTTCTGGGCGGGCGCGTGGCGCGCGAACGTCACTTGCCTGGGCTAAGCGCATGGGGCCGCGTTGCCGATTATCGAGAATATCAGTTGAAACAGAAGGCCAATGTTGAGCGCTATTTTGACAGCGAACTCGACGCCGAGAGCATCCTTGAGTTCGGATTTGAAAACGTCTGCATCGCGACCGGTTCAAAGTGGCGGCGTGACGGTGTGTCCCGCCAGCACGTGGTGCCTTTTGCAACTCACAAAGACATGCCGCTGTTCACGCCCGATGATATGATGGGTGGTGCCACCCCCACCGATCATATCGTGATCTATGACGATGATCACTACTACATGGGCGGCGTCATGGCCGAACTGCTGATCCAGAAAGGTTGCAAGGTCACGCTTGTGACGCCCGCAGCCTACGTCAGCGAATGGACCCTGAACACGCTGGAACAGCACGAAATCCACCGCCGTTTGGTTACAATGGGTGTGAATATCGAACTCAACCGCGGGATCACAGCAATCGGCAAGGACCACGTTGAGACCAATTGCATGTTCACGGATGCGAGGCGCCCCATGGAGTGCGACGGCGTTCTGCTGGTATCGTCGCGGGTGGAAAATAACACGGTCTACAATGATCTTAAAGCGCGTGAGGCAGAGTGGGCCGACGCTGGCATCAAATCGGTCAAACTGATTGGCGACGCAAACGCACCGGGGCCGATTGCATGGGCGACCTACGCAGGCCACCGCTATGCCCGCGAACTGGACGGCGCGGATATCGGCGATGCGCTTCCCTTCCGCCGCGAGATCACGCAGCTTGCTGTTGACTAATACTGGGGCAGGTCAGCGCATGACGGATATGAACAGAACTATCGAGATTTTGGATAGGCTCATAGCCTTTCCGACCGTCAGCCGTGACAGCAACATTGATCTGATCGACTGGGTGCAGGACCTGCTGCAAAGGGCAAATTTTGACGTCATGCGCATCTGGTCGCCGGATCGCACTAAAGCTGGGTTGTTTGCGCGTATCGGCCCCAAAGTGGATGGCGGCGTTTGCTTGTCCGCCCATACCGATGTCGTGCCGGTAGATGGGCAAGTTTGGACACGCCCTGAATTTCAATTGACGGACGAGGGCGACCGCCTCTTCGGGCGCGGCGCCACGGACATGAAGGGCTTCCTCGCTTCTGCCTTGGCCTTGGCCGAAAGGGCGAAGTCAGCAAAGCTGAACGCACCTCTGAGCCTCTCGATTTCCTATGACGAAGAAATCGGATGCGCCGGCATCCGCCAGATGATGCCCGAGATGAAACAACTCATCGGGAAGCCTGATCTTGTTGTCGTCGGAGAGCCTACCACGATGAAGGTAGCAACAGGCCACAAAGGTAAGACGTCCCTAAAAGTGACGTGCCATGGCGCAGCCGGACACAGCGCGCTTGCGCCGCAGTTTGTGAATGCAATCCATGTCGCATCCAATTTCGTGCATCACATCCGAGAGTTGCAGGATCAAATCGCGGAAGGCCCCCGTGATGACGGCTACAGCATTCCATATTCTACGGTGCATATCGGACGGATTGTCGGTGGACGGTCACTCAACATCGTGCCTGACAGCACGCAGTTGGACTTGGAGTTTCGCCATCTTGCCGAAACACCTGCGCAAGACATCCAGCGCAAGATCGAGGCGGCGGCACAGAAGGCGTCCGCGGAATTTCCCTTGGCCCGGCCCATCTCCGTTGAGGCGATCAATTCCTACCCCGGCCTGAATACCGACCCGTCCCGCGCAATCGTGGCGCGGGCAGACAAACTGGCTGGAAAATCTGGCACGACAAAAGTGCCCTTCGGGACAGAGGCCGGATTTTTTGCGGAACTTGGCTTGAACACCGTCGTCATCGGGCCCGGCGATATGGCCTCGGACGGACACAAACCAGATGAGGGTTTGAACAAAGCCGAACTGAGCGCGTGTGACGCGATGATGGATCGGGTTTTGTGCGCTTTGAGGGCAGGCGATTGAAGAATGAAAGATCGAAACATCTCACTCAGCCACGTTCAGAGTTCTTGGGCTTGGTGACGACTCTCGGTAGTTGTCCAAAATGAACTGGTGCACAAAAAAAACGACCAGACCGAAGTGTT
>Ga0206127_1002970_pt1 | contig 16147 bp, 10 predicted proteins | sample Helgoland_Spring_6_FD_148646 | JGI IMG/M metagenome (GOLD analysis project Ga0206127, IMG submission 148646) | Pelagic subsurface seawater microbial communities from Kabeltonne, Helgoland, North Sea - Helgoland_Spring_Bloom_20160419_1 | ecosystem: Environmental > Aquatic > Marine > Epipelagic ...
ACGCGAGCATTTAAGATTCGTTTGATGTAAGCATCTGTCATGGCCGCTTTCCCGCGGGAGTCGAGGGGGGATAATACGTGTAAATCGGCAATTACGTCATGATGCCGTCGAGTTTCATTTGCCCGAGGCCGTTGCATCGCCGACAATACCGCTTTTGCCCCCTTAACCCCTCGGAGTCACTATGACGTCACGCTTGCAACTCGCCAATGCCATCAGGGCGTTAAGTATGGATGCCGTGCAAGCGGCCAATAGTGGTCACCCAGGTGCCCCTATGGGTATGGCGGACATCGCAGAGGTTCTTTGGAATGGCTACCTCAAACACAATCCCAACAATCCCGAGTGGCCCGACCGCGATCGTTTTGTGCTCTCCAATGGCCATGGCTCCATGCTGCTGTACAGTTTGCTACATCTTTCGGGGTACAACCTGACCATTGAAGATCTAAAGAACTTTCGACAATTTCATGCCAAAACCGCCGGTCACCCCGAGTATGGCTATGCACCCGGAGTAGAAACAACAACCGGTCCTTTAGGTCAGGGTTTGGCAAACGCCGTCGGTATGGCATTGGCCGAAAAGACCCTTGCAGCCCAATTCAATACAGAAAAGCATCAACTCATTAATCACCGAACCTGGGCATTTCTCGGAGATGGCTGCCTGATGGAGGGAATCTCTCATGAAGCTTGCTCCCTCGCAGGGACACTTGGGTTAGGCAAGCTCGTCGCTTTTTATGACGACAATGGTATTTCCATTGATGGCGAGGTTACCGGCTGGTTCACCGACGATACGACGAAGCGCTTCGAAAGTTATGGCTGGCAAGTCATTCCAAACGTCGATGGCCACGACCCTGCGAGTATCAGCGCAGCGATCGATCTCGCGCTGCAGGATGAAGAAAGACCAACCCTCATTTGCTGCCGCACCATTATCGGCAAAGGTGCGCCGAATAAGCAGGGTACTGAGTCATGTCACGGTGCTCCACTGGGCGCCGATGAAATTGCAGCGACCCGAACTGCCTTGGGGTGGGAACACGGGCCCTTTGAAATTCCTGACGCTGTCTACGACGGCTGGAACGCACGGACACGTGGTGCCGAGCAAGAGCAAGACTGGCAGGCAAGATTTGCCGACTTCGCAAAGGCCGCGCCTGAGCAAGCCGAAGAACTGACAAGAAGGTTAGCAGGTGCGCTTCCTGCCGGGTTTGAGGCACAAGTTGACGATTACATTGCCCAGTGTGCCGAGGCTGCTACAGACATGGCCTCAAGAAAAGCATCGCAGCAAACCCTTAACGCTCTAGGACCCTTGCTACCCGAGATGCTGGGTGGCTCAGCTGACCTCGCTGGCTCTAACCTGACACTTTGGCAGGGCTCCAAAGGCGTCACAGCAGCCGACGCCTCGGGCAATTACGTTTACTACGGTGTCCGTGAATTTGCGATGTCCGCCATGATGAACGGTATCGCCTTGCATAAAGGCTTCATCCCTTACGGCGCCACTTTCCTTATCTTCATGGAGTACGCCCGAAACGCTGTTCGCATGGCAGCACTCATGCGCCAAAGGGTGTTATTTGTTTACACCCACGACTCGATAGGTCTGGGTGAAGATGGGCCCACGCATCAACCTGTCGAGCAGCTCACTGCGCTTCGCAGTACACCCAATCTCGAGACCTGGCGCCCCTGCGACACGGTAGAGTCTGCGGTAGCTTGGAAGATGGCGGTGCTGCGCGAAGACGGGCCTGCAGCCCTTATTTTCTCACGGCAGACCTTGGCGCACCAACACCGCGAGGAAGCGGGCATCAAAGCCATAGAGCGCGGCGGGTACACCTTGATTACGGAGGAGGGTGAGCTCGATGCCATTATTATTGCAACGGGTTCTGAGGTGAGTCTTGCCGTCGCTGCCGCCCAATCCTTAACCGAAAAGGGCCGAGGTATTCGAGTGGTCTCTATGCCCTGTGCCGAACGCTTTATGGCGCAAGATGTCAGCTACCGGGAATCCGTATTGCCCAGTGACGTACTGGCACGGGTTGCGGTGGAAGCCGCGCATGCCGACTATTGGTTTAAGTTTGTGGGTCTTGATGGCCGGGTTGTTGGCATGCAAAGTTTCGGTGAATCTGCACCTGGGGGTGAACTCATGGCCCACTTCGGTTTTACCGTCGAAAACGTTATCGCGGCAGTGGAAGACGTATTTCTTGACTAGCGCCCGCTGAGCACGGCTTACATACCCATGAAACAACGCATCGCCATCAATGGCTTTGGGCGCATAGGGCGCACTGTTTTGCGTGCCTGGACGGCAAGACAGTCGCTGCATGAAACTGTTGAGATCGCCGCGATCAATGAAATTGCCGACCCAGAGACTGTGGCCCACTTAGCGCGATACGATTCAACACACGGTCGCTTTCCAGGCACGGTTACGGGAACTGATGATTCGCTTCAGGTCAATGGACAACGTATTGCGCTGCTGCGCCAGGCGCAGATAGACAGCCTGCCATGGCGCGACCTTGAGATTGATCTTGTTATTGAAAGTACGGGGGCGTTTAGCGACCGGTTAACGGCAGAGCAACATATTAGCAGTGGCGCTCGCCGTGTTTTGTTCTCTCAACCAGCACAGCCTGATGTAGACGCCACCATTGTTTGGGGTCTCAACCAATCAGAACTGCACGCTGATCACCGGGTTATTTCGGCGGGATCCTGTACCACTAACGCGCTCTGCCCGGTGCTAAAAATTATGGATGATGCCTTTGGCATCGAGGCCGGCACGATCACCACGGTGCACTCGGCAATGAACGACCAGCCAGTGCTAGACGCCTACCATCACACGGACTTGCGCAAAACCCGAGCCGCTTTCCACTCGATTATTCCGGTGGATACCGGGTTGGCGGTAGGAATTCCCAGAATCTTACCCAAGCTGGCAAACAAGCTCACCGCACACGCACTACGAGTGCCCACCCTCAATGTCTCGGCACTTGATATAACGCTGCAGACACAACTGCGCTGTGACGCAGCTTCGGTGAACCATGCGCTTGTTGCTGCTGCAGAAGGTAGTCTTGCCGGCATTCTAGGTATTGCGACTGAGCCTCTGGCTTCCTGCGACTTCAACGGTGAGAGCTGTTCCGGTGTAATAGATGCCAGCCAAACTCAAGTTGCAGGAGATCGCTTGGTCAAAGTACTGGTTTGGTTTGATAATGAATGGGCCTATGCCCAGCGACTGCTCGATATTGTTCAATACGTGGGTACGCTAATTAAGCGCTGAAACCCAACCAGGAGTCTGCCATGAGGCTTATGCACGAGCTTGATCTTAGTGGAAAGCGGGTACTGATCCGCGAGGATCTCAATGTGCCCATTAAGAACGGATGCGTTACCAGCGACGCACGCTTACTGGCAACGCTGCCAACCATTCGGCAGGCGCTCAAGTCTGGCGCAGCCGTTATGCTGATGTCTCATTTAGGGCGGCCAGAGGAAGGGGTTTGGGAAGATCACTTTTCCCTCGCACCGGTTGCTCATCGGTTGAGCGAGCTTCTGGGGGTACCTGTTGAGCTGATCAAAGACTGGGAGCAGGCGACGCCCAAGGAAGACCACGTGCTTTTGCTGGAAAACGTGCGCTTCAACGCCGGAGAAAAGAAGAATTCAGAAGCGCTTGCGCAGCGCTACGCAGCGCTATGCGATGTCTTTGTCATGGACGCCTTCGGCACCGCCCATCGAGCTCAAGCATCGACCCACGGCGTTGCCCAATTTGCCCCTGTAGCCTGCGCGGGGCCGCTACTTGCAGCAGAATTATTGGCATTGAAAAGCGCGTTGGCACAACCCGCACGTCCGATGTTGGCCATTGTCGGTGGCTCGAAGGTGTCGACCAAACTCGCCGTACTTGAGCAGCTGGCGAACACCTGTGACAGCCTGATTGTGGGCGGGGGTATTGCCAATACCTTCCTAGCGGCAGCGGGTTACCCCGTAGGCCGCTCCCTTCATGAACCCGATCTTATTGATACCGCGCGCGAGCTGATGCAAAAAAGCCACATTCCCCTGCCACTCGATGTCGTTGTCGCGAAGGACTTCGTGTCGACCAAACTCGCCGTACTTGAGCAGCTGGCAAACACCTGTGACAGCCTGATTGTGGGTGGGGGTATTGCCAATACCTTTCTAGCGGCAGCGGGTTACCCCGTAGGCCGCTCCCTTCATGAACCCGATCTTATTGATACCGCGCGCGAGCTGATGCAAAAAAGCCACATTCCCCTGCCACTCGATGTCGTTGTCGCGAAGGACTTCAGTGAAAACGCCGAGGCGACCCTTAAGTTGGCTAGTGACGTTGCCGAAGATGACATGATTCTCGACGTCGGACCCCAGTCTGCGGCGGCTATGGTAGAACAGCTAAAGCACGCCCAAACCATTCTCTGGAATGGTCCTGTCGGCGTTTTTGAGTTTGAATCGTTCTCACATGGCACTGCGGAGCTGGCCAAGGGCGTGGCAGCGTCAAACGCTTTTTCTCTGGCTGGGGGTGGCGATACACTAGCCGCTATTGATCAATTTGGGATAAGTGACCGGGTATCCTATATCTCCACCGGTGGAGGTGCTTTTCTCGAATACGTTGAAGGCAAAATTTTACCTGCTGTGGCCATACTCGAAGAGCGCGCTCACCAGTAACTGGATGAACTTGTTCGAAGAACACCATAGCCATTACCGCAAATTCTCGCATAAAGACCCACAGTGCGATAAAGAATGAAACAAAAGGAGCACAACCATGGCACTGATCAGCCTCAGACAGTTACTCGACCACGCAGCCGAGTATCAATACGGCGTACCCGCGTTCAACGTCAACAATCTCGAGCAAACCCGGGCCATTATGGAAGCCGCTGACGCCACCGATTCGCCGGTGATCATGCAGGCAAGTGCCGGAGCTCGAAAATATGCCGGAGCCCCCTTTCTAAAAGCGCTAATGGATGCCGCAATGGAGGAATTTCCGCATATTCCTGTGTGCGTACACCAAGACCACGGTACTTCAGCCGCTATTTGCCAGCGCTCGATTCAACTGGGCTTTAGTTCGGTCATGATGGACGGCTCTCTGGGTGAGGACGGTAAAACCCCCATGGACTACGATTACAACGCGCAAGTCACCCGAACCGTTGTCGACATGGCACACGCCTGTGGCGTGTCTGTAGAGGGAGAAATCGGCTGCTTGGGATCCCTTGAAACGGGGGAGGCCGGCGAAGAAGATGGCATTGGTGCCGCGGGCAAACTCACCCACGAACAAATGCTCACAGACCCTGAGGAAGCGGCTCAGTTTGTCGCCGATACCCATGTTGACGCCCTCGCCATCGCCTGTGGCACCAGCCATGGTGCCTACAAATTCACCCGCCCCCCCACCGACGACATTCTTGCCATAGACCGAATCAAAGCCATTCATGGCCGTATCCCAAAAACACATCTGGTCATGCACGGATCATCGGCCGTGCCCCAAGACTGGCTCGCGATTATCAATGAATTTGGGGGTGAAATACCCGAGACCTATGGCGTGCCGGTTGAACAAGTGGCTGAGGGCATTAAATATGGTGTTCGTAAGGTCAATATCGACACCGACTTACGTCTTGCGTCTACCGGTTCAATCCGCCAGTTTTTGGCCCAAAACCCGGCAGAGTTTGATCCCAGAAAATATTTTAACGCCAGCTTAGTGGCCATGCGTGATATTTGTGTCGCCCGTTACGAAGCCTTTGGCACCGCCGGCAATGCGTCAAAAATCAAACCCTTATCCCTTGCCAAAGTTCAAGAAGCCTATAGCGAAGGCCACTTCTAGGACTCAAGCCTTAGTTTAAACACGCCATTGAAGCCCCAATGAGCCAGCGCTCAATGGCTGTTGCGGGTGTTCTATGGCCATGAAGTCAACCCGGCACGTAACTCACCCACTCATTCGATACGCATTGAGCGTACGATCTTGAGCGGGCTGCTGTGTGTCCAATACAAGCGAGCGCCCAAACGGTCTCAGCCGAGTCGACCAGACGTTGGGCCGACCCCCAAGCACTAGCAATAGCAATGGCCATTGCACGTCAAACAGAAGCTAGGCAGGAGGTTCTGAGCTGTCCAAGCGATCGCCAAAAATAGCGCGAAGGGGCCCGTCATAGTTGCGCCAACGCCCCTGCCTAGAAGTGGTTATGGGCTCTCTGACTTGCCAGACACTCGCAGTCCGTACCGAGTTTGTCAGGGCATGAAAGTCTAAACACCCGGGGTGCCAAGCCTCTCCCAACCACTCGAGCAGCGATTTTAACTGCTTTTCCGGGTTGGTCACTAACGCCTGATAATTAACACGATAAACGGATTTCGGATAATTTTCCCACCAAAAATCGGCAACTTCGCGACAAAAAGCAACATGTTGTGCAATACCTTCAGGGCTCGTGGCATAGCCGTGCTGGGGGTGCAGGCGGGTACCCAACATAGACACCAGCGTATCGCGCCAATCGCGCTCTGTAATAATGAATTTGGCTTCAGGCAGTACCGCACGAATAGTGGCCATATGAAATAAGTTATCAGGCCGTTTATCTGTCGTTATTGCATCAGCGCCACTACCCCTTTCAGTGAGGTGCCCTTGCCATTGCTTACGCAGCTGGTCGCATTGCTGCGCATTGGGCATTCGGCCGGGGGAGACCATGCCGCCACCCAAAGCATGAATCTGCCGGGGCCAAAATTCAGACTCACCCAATGGCGCAAAACGCGGGTGCCCGGCCAATAGCTGCTCCAATAAAGTCGACCCGGTTCTGAACATGCCCAGGATAAAAACGGCAGTCTGCGCCGGCCTTTCGAGGTCGCTAGATAATGCCTTTGAGTCGGGTTGCCCCGAAGTCTGCTGCTTACCTGCGATCGTTTCCAGTTGGCTTTTCAGCTGCGACTGCAAAGGCAGTGCTTGCCAAGGGGGATAGGCCTTTTGATCAACGGCGTTCGCCGCAACAAGGGCCTCCCAAGCGGCATCGTAGCGGCCTGCTCGCTCTTCATAACGAGCCAGCGCCATCAGGGCATCAGGATCTTTGTTGTTAGCAAATCGGCGCAACGACCGTATGGCCGGCGACTCTGGCGGAAGCGTCAAATTCGCTTCCACCCAACGGGCCACCGGATAGGCATCTTCCGGGGCAAGGGCAGCCGCTTGCTCAAAATATTGGCAGGCGGTATCCCGATCACCGACCTGCTCCGCAATATGAGCGCGCTTAAAAATCGCCGGATAATAATTGGGGTTCTCCAGTAAAGCCCGATCAAGCCATTGCCCAGCAGGCGCAGTTTGACCCAGCCGCTCTGAATACACCGACGCTATGTTTGCCATGGCCTCTTCCGGAGAAGCAATGCCCAAAGTTAAAGCGTGTTCATAGGCTTGCACGCTCTCGGCAAATAAACCGACCTTCGCCGACCACCAGCCTAAGTTGAACCAAGCGATCGCGTCGGTTGGCTGCCTCTTCGACTGTGCCAGCCAGTGGCGGTATTGTTGTTTGGCTTCCGTCATTTCAGCAAAATCCAGAGCAAAAAAAAGCGGGCCATGGGCCCGCTTCTTATTGACGCAGCTTACGCTGCTTCGTTCAAGCCTTACTTACAGACGGAAAGTCACCTGAGCAAACAAGTACTGACCGAGGGTGTCGTAGAAACCCGCTGTCGCGTTTGCGTTAGAAGACAGTGAACCACCGACCAGTGGTGGCTCTTCGTCTAGGACGTTGTTGATACCGACCAGGATCTCTGAATCACCCAAGAAGCGGATGGTTGCGTTCAGATCGAGGTAGTTCTCACCGCCGTCGCTCTCGTCTTGGACGATGGTATCGATACCTTCACTACGACCGTTGGTCAAACCACCGTCATAGTCAACACCGCCAAAGTGACGCCATCGGATGCTGGCTGCCCAGAAACCGTTGCTGTCATAAGAAGCAGTGGCCGTGTGACGCCACTCGGGAGAGGGGTAACAACGGCTGCTGATCAGACCAACACAGTCGTAAGTGTCAGCACCAGGAATCTCAACTTCCTTGGTCAGCATGTAAGTACCGATCAAGCTGACGTTGAGAGATCCGCCAAGGACATCTACGCCCCAAGAACCGGCTACGTCAACACCTTCCCAGGTATTCTTACCGCCGTTCAAGCTAGCGTTAAGAACCGAACCTGTCTCGCCCTGCCACAATGAACCATTGCCTGCACGCGTAATCGCGTCACAGAACAATCCGTTCTCGGCACACTGGCGAACGATATTCTCGGCACCGATACTTGTAACGGTTTCCTCGATTTCGATGCTCCAGTAGTCGGCAGAAATTGTCAGATTGTCAGTAGGCGTCAGTACCACACCGATCGTAATGGTGTCGGCTTCCTCAGCATCCAGGCCTGGGTTACCACCCGTGATCTGGTTGTACTGGTCGGCTGGGCTCAAAGCGATTTTGCCGTATTGGCCTGCTGTAACGCCGGTATTCGCACACTGTGCTTGTGAATACTCTGGTGCTTCACCGTTAGCAATGATGCCACCACAGGGGTCGACACCGGCCCAAAGGCCTAGGTTTTGCTGTGAGTAAAGCTCAGAAACGTTAGGCGCTCGTACCGCACGGTTGAAGCCCATACGCAGACGGAGCAAATCGATAGGCTGAAAGTCGGCACCGATTCGATAGGTATCCTGACCGCCTACCGTGCTGTAGTCAGAGTAACGATAAGCTACGTCAAGCACCAAGCTATCAAGTACAGGAACACTTGCCTCACCAAAGAATTCTGAGACGTTGTAGCTGCCTCCCAGTGAAGGTGTTGGACCACCTTGTCCTAACAGCTGGCCTTCTTCAAAGACTGTGTCAGCGATTCGCTCAAATTTCTCGCCGCGCCATTCATAACCCACAACGACTTTGATCGGGTTGCTAGTCGTAGGCAGTGCAAACAAATCACCGGTTACAAACCCGTTAATCACTTCTGTTGACGTTGTACCGTTCAGTACGCCAACACCTGTCAGGCCTGCAGCCTGCTCAGGAGTAACGCCTTGATAGGTGAAAACGTCCCACAAGATATCGGCCGTATCAGGGTCAATGTTCTTGGTGATCTTAGGTGCGAAGAAGTCGTTAATGTACGTCGCCGTTGATCGTGTTTGGCCGTACAAGTAGCTGATATCGTATGACCAAGTGTCATTGATATCGCCCTTCATACCGGTAACCATACGGAACGAATCGTGCGTCGTGTTGCTCGAGCGTGGACCGCCCTCTACGTTTCGCTTACCAACGTAGACACCAAACTCGTCATACCCTGGGCCATAGAGATCGACCAGTGCATCCTGGAAAGGAGCAGGAAAGTCATCGAGGTCAAGAATATACGCTTCAACGAAGAAACTTCCTGACTCAGCAATTTGAGCCCGTGACTCGTTGCTGGCATACATAGTTTCAAAGTAAGGCGTGAAGTGATCGTTTAGCTTGTACTCAGCAAAAGCGCCAATTGACCACTGCTCGATAGGACGCAGAAAGTGGTTAATCGGTGCGTAGTTGTAACGGTTAGTACCGTCCCATGGTGTCAAGCCACCCGAAGAGTTGATGTTGCCAAAGAACTCTTGATCGTAGTCATAGTTACGACCATTGGTACCCGCAGGGCCCTGTCCGCCAACAACGGTAGGTGCCAAGAAGTAGTTAGGGATGATGGCGTTAGCCGAACCGCCGACACTTGTAGCGGAGCCTGTCAAAGCACCTGAAGAAAAGTCTCTTGATTCTTGACGCAGCTCTTTCTGCTCACGCCATGTACCGTAAACAGTCGCATTACCCTTGCCATCAGCGAAGTCACTACCCATGATGAAATCGATTTGGTAGTTCTCACCGTCGGGGCCTTCGGTGCCGGAGGGGTAATCAAAGTTACGCGCGTCCAGCAGTGGCTGAATGTAGCCGTTGTCGTTGTCGTGTCGGTAACCTGACCAACCGCCGCGGATTTCAATACCATCCATCTTGCGGGTAACAAAGTTCACAACACCAGCAACCGCGTCTGCGCCGTAGGTTGCAGATGCACCACCGGTCAATACGTCGACACGCTCAAGGGCAATAGTTGGAACCTGACCCACGTCTGGAGCCTGCGAGTAAATACCACCCGCCTGCATGCGTCGACCGTTAATCAATACCAAAGTTCGGTTAGTGCCTAGGCCACGCAGGTCGACTGTCGCCGTACCCGTTGAGCCGTTAGAAATGTTGGCGTTTTGGCTGGTCTCGATTGAAGGCAAGCTGTTTAGCACTTGCTCAATGTTTACAAAACCCAAGTTCTTGATGTTTTCAGCGTTAACAACAGTTACCGGGCTGGTAGCACCAAAGCCGTCTTCTGTCTTAATACGTGTACCGGTAACAATTACCTCTTCTACGGTATCGTCTGCAGCATCAATATCTTCGTCTTGTCCGAATGCCAGACCGCTGGTCAGCGTGGTTGCCAAAGCCGCGGTAACGGCAAGGCTAAGCTGTCGCTTATGCAGTGACTTCATGGGAAAACCTCGTCATCTAATGTGTTCTAGTGTTTGTTAAGAGCGCTCATTCCGGCTCGTATATCCGGACCGAACTCGCAGAGTAATCAATTTGTCAGAGCAAGTGAGAGTCTTTTGAGGCTACTTTGTGCATTATTCACGCTTAGGAGCGGGAACTTACGCTTTGCAACCCATTCAATTGTGAATTTTGCGCCCTGTAGCGGCCCTTCTGTGGGGTCAGTCGATACGTCGGACACCCACCGAACGGCCGGTAGACAGTACGGTCATCGTCCACAACCCAATAAAGTTCTTTTTAAAGTGCACTTTATTGTCGCCTCGAGTGTGCCGGTATTTACTGCTGCCCGTGCGCTGCCGCCAAACTTGGCCGTTATCAAGGGCAAAAATGGACTTACCACTCCAGCCCGAAAAATTGCCCACAATCGTGGCGTCAAAGGGCTCTGTCAGGGCTTGAGCCTTTGCAGCCTCGAGTTCCTCAGCTGCCGCCAACTCCTCGGTGACCCGACGCTCCACCTCGGCCTCAATCGCCTGCGCCTGCTCAACCTCGCTCAATGTACTCGCAACGTTACCTGCTGTGGTTGGGCTTGATACAGCAGCCTCTGCCTCATTTGCTAGAAACCGGTCGCGCAACCAGTCATTCAGAAACTGCTGCTGTTGGCCTGAAAGCTGACCCACCCCCGACGCCTCACGCTCTTCAGAGGTCATTTCCTCAGCCAGCCCTTGAAAAAGGTTTGACTGGCTAAACGCCCATAGGGGCAATAAACACATAAGACAAACGATGATGGAGCGCGGCATAGGTGATATCCCTCATTGCGAGCTGTGACTGCTGGCGGGCCTTCAGTGCTGAAGCTTAACCACTGTGCGGCAGTCACCACCCGACGGTGCAAAAGCACAGTTTACACAACCCGCTTTATTATGGGAGCGCTGCGCATTGGCCGGCTGGACAAGCGCCCTGGCAACACGCCCAGCATTTATAAACAGCCCTACCCACGCTAGACTCGCTGCAGCGTGCTGGGCGATGGGCGATGGGCGATGGGCGATGGGCGATGGGCGTATTTTCATTACCCAAACCGAGTACCGGGCCACTCGGGCATTTCTAAGAATTACCTGCAATAAAGGACGGTATAACCATGACGGCAGGAAAACAGGCAGCGGACATCGCCAAATTGCCCGATGCTATGACTCATGCATTGCGCTCCCTATTGGGAGAAGAGCGGTTTCTCACCGATGCTGGATCCTTAGCGCATTATGGCCGGGACTGGACGCGGTTTGTGGCTCCCGCGCCCTCCGGGGTACTGCTACCTATTTCGATTAGCGAAATACAAACCATCGTGTCTTTGGCCCGACAATATCAAGTCAAGCTGGTGCCGTCGGGAGGGCGGACCGGGTTGAGCGGAGGCGCCATGGCGGCCAAGGGCGAGCTGGTTTTATCCCTAGAGCGAATGAGAAAAATTTTGCAGGTCGATAAGGCAGGGCGCAGCCTCACTTGTGAAGGGGGTGCCATCACGGGGGAAATCCACCGCGCCGCCGCAGAACACGGACTTATGTATCCCGTTGACTTCGCCTCCAGTGGCTCAAGCCAAATAGGGGGTAATATCGCCACCAATGCCGGTGGCATTCAAGTCATTCGATACGGAATGACCCGTAATTGGGTCACGGGACTCAAGGTGGTGACAGGAACCGGCGAGTTACTCGAGCTCAACCAAGGACTGGTTAAAAACAACACGGGCCTGGACCTTCGCCACTTATTTATTGGTTCGGAGGGTATTTTAGGCGTCATAGTAGAGGCGACCCTCGGGCTCACCGATCCACCCAAAAACCCCCGTGTCATGGTGCTTGGGGTGCCATCAATGGCGTCACTCATGCACGTACTGACAGGCTGCCAGGCCCAGCTTTCGCTGCTCGCCTTCGAGTTTTTCTCTGATCTTGCACTGCAAAAAGTGACCGCCGGGCAGGGGATTCAACCGCCTTTCAAAGACCGCTATCCGTTCTATGCGTTGGTTGAGTTTGAGAGCGCTTCAGCAGAAGCCGAGACTCAAGCCGAACAACTGGTCGAGGGCTGCATGACCCAGGGCTGGGTAGACGATGCTGTGCTGAGCCAGAGCGAGACCCAACGGCGCAGCCTTTGGCGCCTGCGGGAAGATATATCTGAAACAATCGCGCAATGGACGCCCTATAAAAACGACATTTCAACAACGGTACAAAAAACACCGGCGCTGCTGAGTAAGGTCGATGCGCTGGTAGCGCGCCATTACGCCGATCTTGAAGTGGTGTGGTACGGCCATATTGGCGATGGCAACCTACACCTCAACATTCTCAAACCCGACACGGTCTCCGTGGAGGAGTTTCAAGCGCGCTGTAAATCTGTCAGCCATCATGTATTCAGGGTCGTTCAGGAGCTCGGTGGCTCAATCTCTGCGGAACATGGGGTTGGGCTACTGAAGAAAGATTTCTTACATTTCAGTCGCGATCCAGCAGAAATCACGCTAATGCGCGGTATTAAAGCCCAATTCGACCCTGACGGTATTTTTAATCCCGGCAAGGTGTTTAACGCCTAAGCCACCACACTTTCCTGGGCCTTTGTGCAGCGTCAGCTTGGCAAACCCTTATTGCCCAGCACCCATTTTCATCTGCTGCAGCCCATCGCGGGGCTCGCCAAAAGCGCTAGGCAGATTTACTTTGCCTGTAAAGTCTCGACACCCTCGGGCGTCCCCAGCATGAGTACGTCAGCGGGCCGGCGCGCAAACAGACCGCTGCAAACCACACCGGTTATGTGATCAATGGTGGCCTCTGTCTCCAGGGCGCGATCAATCGCCAAACCGTGAACATCTAAAATCACATTACCGTTATCGGTGACTACCCCATCACGCCAAACCGGTTGCCCACCGAGCTTTACCAATTCCCTGGCCACAAAACTACGTGCCATCGGTATTACCTCCACCGGCAGTGGAAACGCTCCCAAGGTTGCTACTTTTTTGGACGCATCTGCAATACACAAAAAGCGCTCAGCGGCAGCGGCCACAATTTTTTCTCGGGTGAGGGCCGCCCCGCCCCCCTTAATCAACTGCAACTGTTCGTTGGCTTCGTCAGCGCCATCAATGTAGGCGTCCAGTACACCGACGCCATTGAGGTCTCCCACCGGAATATCTAACGCCTCCAGCAAGGCTTCAGAGCGCTGAGAGCTAGACACCGTGATATCAATGCGCCCTTTAATGCTAGGCAGCAGGCGTATAAAGCACTCGGCGGTGCTTCCAGTGCCAATGCCCAGAACCAGATTGTCGCTGGGAAGGGCCTTAACCCATTCGAGGGCCGCCAAGGCTACGGCCTCTTTCATCGCTTGTTGATCCACTCGGTTTACCCCTCGATATTACGCCAGTGCTTTGTCGCCCTCTGATAGTGACACAGGGTGAGGGCATTTATTACATCAAAATATTTTGATGATTGCGCACGAGGAGTGCTAAACTCGGATCAATGTCCACCAAATCTAACATTATTGCGCTGGCTAACCGGCCTAGCGCAGTCCCTCTGACGACGCTGTTTAAGGCGTTGGGCGATGACTTGCGGATAAATATTTTGCGTGTCCTTAAGGAGGGCTCGCTCAACGTTACTGAATTGTGCGACATCTTCGGGCTAGGGCAAAGCGCGTTGAGCCACCATTTAAAGGTGATGGTAAAGGCCAACTTACTCACCAGCCGACGTGAGGGCACCGTCACCTTTTACCGCCGGCAGCTGGCCGAAGGCCATCACGCGACACTTATTGACGAAGCGCTACACCACGTTGATATCGCAGCACCCTCCCAGACGTTGGCTGCGGGCATGGCGAGAGTCCAAAAGCTGCGTGAACTAAATTCACTGGCATTTTTTCAAGATAACAGCCACCGTTTTCGTGAGCAGCAAGAACTGATCGCCTCCTGGGACGATTACCGACAGGCCACACTGCTGTTACTAGACCGCCAAACAACCCAACCCCTGCGCGCCCTATTGGAACTCGGGCCCGGTGATGGCAGCTTGTTAGCAGACCTTGCTGAGAGAGCCGATACCGTGGTTGCACTGGACAACTCCCTCGCCATGCTAGAGCAAGCCAAGGTAAAGGCGTCTGAAGCTCCAAATATTTGTTTTACCTTGGGTGAAGCCAATCTGCTCATCGAGCAGCAGCAACGCTTCGATGCAGTCATTGCCAATATGGTGCTGCACCATACCCCCAACCCCGAGGCCTGGACAACTCCCTCGCCATGCTAGAGCAAGCCAAGGTAAAGGCGTCTGAAGCTCCAAATATTTGTTTTACCTTAGGTGAAGCCAATCTGCTCATCGAGCAGCAGCAACGCTTCGATGCAGTCATTGCCAATATGGTGCTGCACCATACCCCCAACCCCGAGGCCACGTTCCACGATGGCGCTCAGTTGGTGGCAGCCGGAGGCGTGTTTATCGTGAGCGAGTTGTGCCCTCATGACCAAGATTGGGCTCGTGAGGTTTGCGGAGACCTATGGCTGGGTTTTGAGCCCGCAGCACTGACCCAGTGGGCCGAGCAAGCAGGCCTAGAAAGTCAGGCTGAGTTGTTTATCGCCCAGCGCAATGGCTTTCAAATTCAAGTTCGTTTATTTCAAAGACCAACACTCTAAAAAAAGGAACTGCACGATGAGTGAGTACTCACTATTTACGTCTGAATCTGTCTCTGAGGGACATCCCGACAAAATGGCCGATCAGATATCTGACGCCATTTTAGATGCGATTTTGGCCGATGATCGTCAAGCGCGAGTCGCCGTTGAAACCTTAGTGAAAACCGGCATGGTCGTGATTGCGGGTGAAGTCACCACCAACACCTACGTTGACCTCGAGGAAGTTGTGCGCGGCGTGGTGAATGACATTGGCTACAACAGCTCAGAGGTGGGTTTTGATGGCAGTTCCTGTGCCGTTCTTAATGCCATCGGTAAGCAGTCCCATGACATTGCCATGGGCGTCGACGAAGGCCAAGACAAAGAACAGGGCGCTGGAGATCAGGGGCTCATGTTTGGCTATGCCAGTAATGAGACTGACGTGCTCATGCCAGCACCCATTTATTACGCCCATCGTCTGGTTGAAAAGCAGGCCGAATTACGCAAAGCCGGAACCCTACCCTGGCTGCGCCCCGATGCGAAAAGCCAGGTCACACTGGCCTATGACGAGAGCGGCAAGCCTGCGCGGGTCGATGCTGTGGTGCTTTCTACCCAGCACGATCCAGGTATTAGCCAAGCCGACATTCACGCTGAGATTTTGGAACATGTCATACGGCCCGTACTCCCCGAGGCCTGGCTGCACGACAATACGCGCTATCACATCAATCCCACGGGCCAATTCATTATTGGTGGTCCCGTTGGCGATGCCGGCTTAACCGGCAGGAAAATTATTGTCGATACCTATGGCGGTATGGCACGTCATGGTGGCGGCGCCTTCTCAGGCAAAGACCCCTCTAAAGTCGATCGTTCAGCAGCCTATGCCGCGCGCTACGTCGCCAAGAATATTGTGGCGGCAGGTCTCGCCGAACGCTGTGAGATTCAAGTCTCCTATGCGATTGGCGTGGCTGAGCCCACATCGATATCAGTTAACACCTTCGGCACCAGCACAATTGGTGATGCCGAAATAGCCCGTTTGGTGCGGGAACACTTCGATTTACGTCCTAAGGGAATTATCGAAATGCTTGACCTGAAGCGGCCCATCTATCGTATGACCGCAAGCTATGGCCATTTTGGCCGAAACGACGTC
>Ga0206127_1002972_pt1 | contig 16135 bp, 13 predicted proteins | sample Helgoland_Spring_6_FD_148646 | JGI IMG/M metagenome (GOLD analysis project Ga0206127, IMG submission 148646) | Pelagic subsurface seawater microbial communities from Kabeltonne, Helgoland, North Sea - Helgoland_Spring_Bloom_20160419_1 | ecosystem: Environmental > Aquatic > Marine > Epipelagic ...
AAGTCAAAGACGACCAACGTGCCGAGACCCTCGTCCGTGCCCTCAGCCAAGTCAGCCGCAACACAATTGCAGCGATTGACCACGCATTGCCTATGCGCGATTTGCGCGATGCCTTGATCCCCGGCACCATTTCTATGGCAATGAAGTTAGGCAAAGTATGTCGCGACGCGATGGCCGCCGGAGCCGATGCGGCTGTTCAGGTCGCGGCGGTTGGGAGGGGAGCCGTTGTGTTTTCAGGGGCGGTGTCTGATCTAACCTATCAAACGGATGAGGGCTTTACCGTTGGCCAGATCGTGTTGGCTGGGCAAGACGCGCATCAAGGTTCCCACATGAAGATCAGCGTCAAGAACGAGAACATGGCCTGTTGGCTTGACGAAACCGTCTTCGCCACCGTACCTGACTTGATATGCCTGTTTGACGCTGAAACGGGGGCACCAATAGCGAACCCTGACGTCAAACAAGATCAGTTTATACAGGTTGTGATTTTGCCAGCGCCTGCAGCGTTCACCGGCGAGAAAGGTCTTTCCATTTTCGGGCCCAGCTATGCGGGGATCGATGCGGCCTTTCGATCACCGTTGTTGATTTAAAAACCAAACCCTGCAAAACTTTTTCGCAGAACGTCATTTACGCAATCAGCCGCAATTCTGAGGTCACAAATTCATGAAATGCGGACGTTGAAGGCACCTTCTTAGTAGGGTTTCAGCCAATTATCGGGCACTGTCAGACAAAACGAGCTTGAGGCGGGCAGGATGGTTTCGTAGCCTCGCTGTATGAGAAATCACTCTCCATTCAGGTACTTCAAGACGAGCCCCGAGATCATCCACCTGGCTGTGATTTCTAATCGCCATCAGGCATAAGCCCAGCGTTCTCAAGTCGGCGTTCAAGCTGCTTTAGCTCCCGCATAACACGACGCCCGACCTTCGCCGCATGGCTATCAGCCGCCAGTTTGCCCTTCGTCTGCCGCCCTTGTTAGTTAGGGGAGCTACAGGGGCTGGGTGTGGGGTTAGATTAGCTGTGTAGTGGGCGTTGGAAGCGCCATCTCTATTCACGCGCTAATTTTAAGCTAAACCGTGCCGCTGCACTCTCTTAGTAGCGTCAACTATCGAGCGCATAGATTTCGATTGCCCCATCAATCTGATGCTTGCAATCATTAGTCTGACAGCATCCGCGTGTCTCATAAATGAGTTTCATAGGTTTATGTAATCGTGGTACTTCGAAACGTGTCAGATTTTTTATAATAATACTAATCATACGATCAGTAAATTTTTGGAGTTCCGATTTTGTACACCAGACAGCTTGGACGTGGGGGACCAATGGTCCATCCGATTGGCTTCGGCGCTATGTCATTTTCCGATTTTTATGGAACAACCAATGAGCGCGAAAGTCACGCGATTTTGGATATGGCAATGGACGCTGGCGTCAACCATCTCGACACATCAAATGTCTATGGAATGGGCCGGTCTGAGAGAGTTATTGGCAGCTACATTAAAGCTAATTCGCAAGCCCAGGATCATTTTGTTATCGCGACCAAGGGTGGGATCACTCGCAATCCGACTGGTCCAGGCAATATTTTCAACAACTCGCCCGAACATTTGGAAACCGAACTCGAAAATAGTTTGAGACGTTTGGGTGTGGAGGCTGTTGATCTCTATTACATCCATCGTCGCGATCACAATGTTCCTATTGAGGAAGTGACAGAGACGCTTTCCACATTTGTGAAATCTGGCAAAGTTAAAGCAATAGGATTCTCAGAGATAGCACCCACCACGCTACGCCGTGCGCATGCGGTTCATCCTGTGGCTGCTGTACAATCTGAATATTCGCTTTCTACTCGTTCACCCGAGTTGGGCCTTTTGCAAACTTGCGCTGAACTTGGGGTCTCGATGGTTGCATTCTCACCTGTAGGTCGCTCTCTGCTGACCGACTCTCCAATAAGCATGGCTGCCGCACAAGATCTTGCCTTCTTAAAAAAGAACCCTCGCTTCATGACGCCGAATTATGAGGCAAATTTCCTTGCCACTGCAGGGTTCCGATCACTGGCGGCAGATAAGGGACTATCTGCTGCGGGCTTAGCCATCGCATGGCTCTTAGCGCAAGGTGATCATGTCCTCCCAATTCCAGGTACTCGCTCCGTCTCGCATTTTGCCGAGCTCTTACAAGCCTCCAGCTGCACTTTGACGTCTGGCGAGCTTGCAGCAATTGAATCCATTTTACCAATCGGCTGGGCTCACGGCGATAGATATTCTGAAGCGCAATGGATCGGACCAGAGAGATATTGCTAATTAGCGCCATCTCTATTTACGCACGCATTTCAAGCTAAACCGTGATGCTGCTCTGGTTGAGTGGCGTCAATTATTGAGCGCATAGATTTAGGTTGCGCCAGCAATCTGGTGATTATTTTCATTAGTTTGACAGCTCCCAAAAATTGGTTAGTAGGCTAAAGGTATCTTCAATTTTATCAAAGCCCCTGAAGCGGTTTCTAGAAGTTCCAGGCACCCATTATGGTTTTCTATCACTCTGCTTGCAATGGGCAGCCCCAAGCCGCTGCCTGGCCCACCACCGGCTTGCGAAAAACGGCTGAGTGCGTGGATATGTTTGCTGATGGGGATGCCAATGCCATCGTCGCTGATGACTAGAAATGCGTTTAATCCGTCCTGTGACAGATCTATTGTGATTTGTGTCAGGCCATCACCACCGTGGGTGAGTGAGTTATCGAGCAGATTTAGCACCGCTTCGTGCAGCATCGTTGAGTCTCCCATAACCATCACGTCATCGTTGGGGAGGACGCAATTCAGTTTCACACCGCAATCCTTATATTTTTGGGTAAAAGCTGTGCTGACGATGCGCACAAAAGCTACAAGTTCAACAGGCAATCCTGAACGTAGAACATCAGTGCCGCTTGCGCGTTCAAATGACAAAAGTTTGTTTGTCAGGTCGCTAGCCTCTCTAGCGGCCGTGACCAATTCTGCACTGCGCTTTTTTGCGGCTTCCGGGTTTGGCGCGTTTTCAACGGCTTCAGCTAATGCAAGCACACCAGCCAATGGGTTTCTGAGTTGGTGGGCCGCGTTTGAGATGAATTCATCTTTGGAACTGATCCGCCGCGAAATGCGATCCAATAATGCGTTAAGCGTATTCACGAGCCCCTGCGTTTCGGCAGGTACAGCACGGCGTATGGGTTTAAGTTCGCTTGGTGTACGTTTTGCGATGGCCCGTTCCAAATCAAGCAAGGGGCGCAAGCCCAGACTCACGCCGAACCAGACGACGATAGCAACGCTAAGAACCAAAAGGGAGATCACTGCAAAAGATCGTGAAAGAACATCTCGCACAAAACTGCTGCGCACATCCGCGCTTTGCCAGACTGTGATGCTGAAAACGCCCGCAACGCCACTGACAACAGTACTGTCACGATAGCGCAGAACGCGAACTTTTGCACCCTGATAGATGCTGTCGTAATATTGTGGATCGGCTGGAGTCACGCTTGGTAACACTGGTGGGGTTGAATACCCCGTGACGAACACACCGTCCGGCGCATAAACATGATAAAAGATTGTCCCACCCGATGTATCGTTCAAAAGTCGCCGCGTAGGCGGACTGATTGCATCACCATCTGAAAGAGCCACATCGCGTGAGATGGCAAGCGCTGCAGACAAGAGACCGCGGTCGAAAATGTTCTCGGCCCGATCTGTCGTAGTGCGGAATTGCCATGCTGCAGCGATGAGCGAGATCACCAGAAGGGGTGGCAGTATGATCAGCGTCAGTCTTGCGCGCAGGGAGTTCAGTTTCATTTCGGCGTCTCAGCCGACATATGGTAGCCTAGTCCGCGCCGCGTTCCGATTGTTATGCCATAAGGTTTAAGGCGACTACGTAATCGCGATACGTATACCTCGACGACAGTTTCTTCGACGTCCGCCCCCGTGCCATAGACGTGATCCAGTACAGTGTTTTTTGAAACAGTACGCCCTTCTGCAGCGAGCAGGCATTCAAATACAGATATTTCGCGGCGAGGCAGATCAAGTTCGACCTCATCATTAAATAATTGACGTGATGTGGGGTCAAACTGCAAGGTGCCAAAGGAGCGACGTTGTTGTTGTGGAATGGTGCGTCTGCGCAGTAGTGCACGTACACGCGCTTCAAGTTCTGCCATTTCAAAGGGTTTTATCAGATAATCATCAGCCCCTGCATCGAGGCCGGTAACACGGTCTTGTGTGTTAGCGCGGGCCGTAAGCAAGATCACTGGACGGGTATCGCTGCGCGCACGCATTTGCGACAGCAGCGTCAAGCCATCCAATCCGGGCAGGTTGATATCAAGGATAACCAGATCCGCCTGATCCTTAGACAAATAGTCCTGTGCTGCCCCGCCGTCATGTAACACATCCACAGCATGGCCCGCGTCCTCAAGACGGTAAGAAATGCCTTTGGCAAGACTGATATTGTCCTCAACAAGTGTGATCCGCATTTTTTGACAATTCTTAAATGTGCAAGTCTGGTGCAAGGTTCGCAGGTCAGTAACGTGAAATCAACTGGGGGCGGACACCCCTATGACGATTCGATAAACGCCCCTTTGTGAGAAGGGGCATTCAAAACTGGGAGGTTTATATGTCCACTTTTAAAACTACGCGTCGCGCAGCCATGGGTCTTGTGGCCGTGGCCGCAGCGACATTCGGCTTGCAGGCAAATGCAGGTGGTCACGGAATTGATTTGGCGGGTAAAACCGTTGAATGGATCATCCCGTTCTCCGAAACAGGCGGTTCTGCCAAATGGGCTAATTTCTACGCACCTTTGCTGTCTGAGGCCCTGCCAGGTACACCTACTGTTGTTGTGAAATTCATGCCAGGTGCAGGTTCCACGAAGGGTGCGAACTTTTTCCAAGAACAGACCTATGATGATGGCACGCTGATCTTTGGATCTTCAGGTTCCACACAGTTTCCTTATCTGTTGGGTGACCCACGTGTGAAGTTCGAATATGATGACTGGAACGTTGTCCTTGCATCGGGTACCGGCGGTGTTGCTTACCTCCCGCCAGAGCTGGCTGCAAAAATGAACGGTATGAACGCTGCTGGTTTACAGGGTGAAGATTTCATCTATGGCAACCAAGGCGCAACACGTCTTGACCTTGTCCCTACATTGGCATGGGAAATGCTTGGCCTGAACGTTGAAAGCGTTATGGGCATTAAAGGTCGCGGCGATGGTCGTTTGATGTTTGAACGTGGTGAAGCCAACATTGATTATCAGACATCTTCTTCGTACCTGTCTGGCGTGACGCCGCTTGTTGAAGCAGGCACAGCTGTACCAATGATGTCATGGGGCGCGCTAGATGATGCGGGTAACATTGTACGTGATCCGACATTCCCTGAAATGCCAACGTTCAAAGAAGTCTGCGAAGCCACAGACGACTGTGAGACATCCGGCGAGAAATGGGAAGCGTGGAAAGCCTTCTTTATTGCAGGTTTCCCTGCACAAAAAATGGTATTCTTACCACAAGGTGCAAGCCCAGATGCAATGGCGACTTATACGGCTGCATTTGAAGCCGTGAAAGCGCGTGCGGATTTCGCTGAAATCTCTGGTAAGCGTTTGGGCAAATACCCACAGATGACGGGTGCTGCGGCTGAAACAGCCAAGGCAAGCGCGACCCAAGTATCTCCTGAAGCCAAAGCGTTTATCGTGAACTGGCTGCAGGAAAAATACGGCGTATCGCTGAACTAAGTTTCGTTTTTTGAACGCCCCACCTGTTTTTTCGGTGGGGCGTTTTTGCAAGCGAAGGGGAGGCTGAGGCATATGGAAATCATCATGGAGGCGCTGCCCGCATTCGGCGATGCTTGGGGATTGATCCTGCAGCCTGTTGTTCTGGGCTATTTGGTTCTAGGTGTTCTGATGGGGTTGTGCATTGGCGTTTTTCCCGGCCTTGGTGGAATTGCTGGGCTATCGTTACTGCTGCCTTTTATGTTCGGGATGGAGCCTGTCCTTGGCCTCGCGTTAATGATCGGTATGGTCGCTGTGGTGCCAACCTCCGACACGTTCGCCTCGGTTTTAATGGGCATCCCTGGATCGTCCGCCTCTCAGGCCACTGTGCTCGACGGCTTTCCAATGGCCAAGAAAGGGCAGGCTGCGCGCGCGCTTTCTGCCGCTTTCGCATCATCGCTTTTCGGTGGTTTGGTTGGGGCCACATTCCTCACAGTCTTTATCTTGATTGCGCGGCCTATCGTTCTGGAATTCCGGACGCCGGAGTTGCTGATGATAACCATTTTTGGCCTATCGATGGTGGGTATCCTGGCGGGTCGTGTCGCGATCAAGGGGATCGTTGCAGCGGGGTTGGGCATGCTGATTGGCACCATCGGGGAGGGGGCCTCCTCAGGTGATTTGCGCATGTCATCTTATGATTTTCCCTATCTGACCGACGGATTGAAATTGGTTATCGTTGGCTTGGGCATCTTTGCCATCCCCGAGATAATTTCGCTGCTGCGCCAAGACCGCGCGATCAGCCAAGAACCGCAACTTGGTGGTGGCTGGTTGCTGGGCGTCAAAGACTGGTTCGCCAACATATGGCTGTCTGTGCGCTGCTCGATCATTGGTGTTGTCGTTGGGGTTATCCCTGGTTTGGGTGGCTCTGTCGTTGACTGGATTGCTTATGGCCATGCTGTGCAAACCACACCTGATAAATCAAACTTTGGCAAAGGCGAAGTGCGCGGCGTAATCGGCCCTGAAAGCTCCAATAATGCCAAGGAGGGCGGTGGGCTGGTGCCGACGCTGCTGTTTGGTATTCCTGGATCCGGATCGATGGCAATTTTCATCGGTGCAATTGCGTTGCTGGGCTCTGGGCAGATCGAAGTTGGTCCTTCGATGTTGAAAAATAATCTTGATATCACTTATGCGATTGTATGGTTGCTGGCACTGGCCAATGTTGTGGGGACCGTGATCTGCATTGCTGCCTCTGGCGGCATTTCTAAACTGACGACAATCCGTTTTGTGCTGTTGGCCCCGTTCTTGTTCATGATCATCAGTTTCGCAGCTTTCCAGTCGGGGCAAAATCTGATGGATCTTGTTGCGCTATTTACGATCGGCTTTCTGGGTATCCTGATGCGCCGGTTTGACTGGTCGCGGCCCGCGTTTCTGATTGGTTTTGTGCTGTCAAACCCTGCTGAAACCTATGCCAACCAAGCGGTCCAGATTGCCAGTTCGCGCTTTCGCAAAAGTTTTGGGGAGGGGATTGACTACATCTTCTCACCCATCGTTATCATCTTGGTGCTGATCACCGTGATCTCGGTAGTGTTGGGTTTGCGTCAAGCCAAACACATCATGGCAGAGGGCGACATCAAAGCAGGGTCCAAACGCGCGCCAATGATCTTTATGCTGCTCGTTACTGCATTTATCGGCTACGCACTGTATGATGCCAGCGCGATCCCCAGTTATAGCCGCGACCGAGTCTTTCCGATTTTTGTCGCAAGCATTTGTCTGATTGGGTGCGCATTCTTGATTATCCGAATGATGCTCAAGCCCGAGACAGACACGATGTTTGCCGATCGCGAACTGAATGGAGAGGATGCAGATGCGACTCACGGATTATGGTCGACACTGGCGTGGTTCGCTTCTCTTTTGGTGCTAACCTCGTTGCTGGGATTCATTCTTGCACTGGCGTTTTTTTTGTTCACCTTCATGATCACCCGCGCCCGTGTTGGAACCGTGTTTGCCGCTCTCTATGCTGCCGCAGGAATTGCGTTTATTTGCGCGATGGCATGGTTACTGAACCGTGATTTTCCCCCCGGTCTTTTACAGGAATACTTTACCTTACCATGGCCCTTCACATGACACAGACAGCAATTCCCTACCTTTTCATGCGCGGTGGCACATCGCGTGGCCCGTATCTCAACCGCGCGGACTTGCCGAAAGACCTTGAGGCGCTGGCCCAAGTATTGATCGCCATTGTTGGCTCTGGCCACTCTCTCAACATCGATGGGATTGGCGGTGGGGCTGCGGTAACGACAAAGGTTGCGATGCTGTCGAAATCTGATGATCCGTGGGCAGACGTTGACTATTTTTTTGCTCAAGTGGGTGTTGAAGACTGTCTGGTCGATTTTAAACCTACCTGCGGCAATATCCTGTCCGGTGTTGGCCCTGCAGCTATAGAGATGGGGTTGGTCGCGGCCCAAGATGGGGAGACGCTGGTCAATATCCGTGCCGTCAACACAGAGGCCCGCGTAGCTGCAGTTGTGCAAACGCCGGGCGGCAAGGTTAGCTACGAAGGTCACGCGCAAATTGACGGTGTGCTGGGCACCTCGGCCCCAGTAGCCTTGCAGTTCATGGAAACAGTGGGCGGCGTCACGGGTGCATTTCTGCCCACGGGCAATCTAATCGATGTGATCGATGGGATTGCGGTCACCTGCATGGATGTGGCTATGCCGATGGTCATCGCCAAGGCAGCCGACTTTGGTTTGACAGGATACGAAAGCGCCGCCGAACTGGACGAAAACCGTGAGTTCTTTACCCGAATGGAAGCGCTGCGCCTCAAGGCTGGTGTGCTGATGGGGATGGGTGATGTCACCAAATCCGTAACACCGAAATTTGGCTTATTGGCCCCCGCATCTGCTGGCGGCACTATTGCCACGAGATACTTCATGCCGTGGCGCGCACACCCCACCATGGCAGTGACTGGTGCACAATGTTTGGCGTCGTGTGTTTTGACACCTGGCACGGTGGCGGAGGGCTTGGCGGCCAAACCGAATGAAGTCCCTGCACCAATTACGCTCGAACATGCCTCTGGCAGTATTGACGTGGTTGTGGATTACACGCAAATCGATGCAGGGTTTCAGGTCAAGTCCGCAGGATTGGTCCGCACCGCGCGTAAAATTGCTGCTGGCGAGGTGTTTATCCCTGGATCTGTATGGGCAGGCCACTGAAACCGTATTTTACAAAGGACAGCCCTATGAAAGTTCATATTCTCGATGATTGGTTTGACACGCTGCGCAGTTTGCCATGCTTTGCCAAACTGGCAGATCATGAGGTCACCGTTTGGACCGATTACGAGCCTGATCCGGTCAAGCTGGCTGCGCGGGTGAAGGACGCTGAGGCATTGGTGCTGTTTCGCGAGCGCACAAAGGTTGGTGCAGAGCTGCTGACAGGCCTACCTACCCTCAAGCTGATTTCCCAGCGCAGTGTATACCCTCATGTGGATGTGGCGGCCTGTACGGGGCAAAACGTTCTGCTGAGTTCCAATATGATTGCTGGCGTGCCGTCTTATGCCGCTGCCGAGCATACGCTGGCGCTGATCCTTGCAAGTTATCGTCAGATCCCGCAGCAGACGGCTTCGATTAAATCTGGGAATTGGCAGTCCGGTGTGGGTCGTACGCTAAGGGGGCGCACACTGGGGCTTTATGGATATGGCAAGATTGCAGGTGCTGTTGCCCAGACGGCCAAGGCACTTGGCCTGAAGATTCAATGGTGGGGTTCTGAGCAGGGGCGCGTGCGCGCGCTGGCCGCGGGAGAGACCATCGCCGCATCACGCGAAGCATTTTTTGCGACGTCCGATGTTGTGAGTGTCCATGTGCGGATGAATGCCTCGACAAAGGGACTGATCACAGCCGTCGATCTTGGGCAGATGCAACCGCGCGCGCTGTTTGTGAACACTTCACGCTCAGGCTTGGTGGTGACGGGCGCGCTGGAAGCGGAGGTGGCCAAAGGCCAGTTGCACGCTGCCGTTGATGTCTTTGATCACGAACCTATGACCGACACCTCGAATATCCTGCTGACCCATCCCAATGTGTTGGCGACGCCGCATATTGGCTTTGTCACTGAGGATGAATTTGACATTCAGTTCTCTGATATTTTTGACCAGATCAACGCCTATGCGGCTGGTGCACCGATCCATATGATCAATCCTGAGGTCTATTCTTAGGCTCCCTGGACTGCCTTGATGAACCCATCCATCTTTGCGCGGGCCACAAAGTCATCGAGCGCTGCAATACGCGTGTCGGTGTTGTCAGGCAAAACCATCGCTTGACGCACCGCGGTCAATACACCCGATAGGATGCGAATATCGGGTGAGTTGGCAAAAGCCACCTCTAACGAGGCACGAACGCCTGCAACGGCATCGCATCGACCTGCGCGAAATTCTTCAAAGCTCTCGGGTGGGGTGCTGGAACGTTCTAAAGTGGCATTTTGGAGGGTTTTTGTGAGATGCATATCATAAGCTGATCCAATTGATGTCAGAACCTTCACGCCTGCTGCATCCACATCTGCGACATCCTTTAACGCAGCATCTTGGCGCACAGCGTAGGTCGCTTCGATCACGATATAGGGCTGGGTAAATGCGATTTTTTTGGCACGCATTGGGTCAATGGCAAGAAAACCTATGTCCCATTTGTTGCAACCCGCATCTTCAAAGACTTTGCCTGCACCATTATAAATAATGGGCTCCATTCGTGCGTTAATTTCTCCCGCCAGCCTTTGCGCGAGCGCGGGGCTAACCCCAGTCAGTATATCGCTGTCCTGCTGAACCACAGCGCGGTTACCCGTATTGATTGCCACGCGTAATACACCGTCGCGTGCCAGGGTTTTCAAATGAGTTTTAAAGTCAGGTTGAGTCATTGTTTCCTTTTTTTCGCGACAACATCGAACAGCCGGGCGAAAAGCGGCGCACCTAGGATAACCACAAATATTCGCAACACATGATGGGCCACCACAAAGGCCATATCGGCTCCTACGATCAAGGCCAGTACTGCTAGCTCTGCTTGCCCGCCGGGCGCAAAAGCAAGAATTGTTTCCATGGGTGGGGCAAGATCCAAGAGGTGAATAGTCTCGGCGAAGATGAGGGTTAACACCAGCAAAATGACACAAAATCCCAAACCTGCGGTCACATCTGTGCGCACTTCGGCCATGGTTACACCTGCATATTTACTGCCCACACCCATGCCTATGAAAAACTGTGCCGCCCAGATTGCCTCTGCTGGTGGGCGGTGTTGTAGGATACCAGTCAACGTGAGGGCAGCGGCCAGCAGAAGCGGACCTAAAATGGTTGCGCCAAACATGCCCAGTCGCTTGGCTATCTGCCAACCAGCAATACCGCAGAACAACATTATTCCTAACTGTAGTGGCTCGATCATGGTGGCTGGTACACCTGGTGGATTGCTCAGATCGGCCTCCCAAACCCATGTCAGTAAAAATGGCAAGGCGACCACAATCACCATGATCCGCGTGGCATGGATGAGCGATAGGGCACGGACATTTCCACCTGCTTCCTCCCCAAACACTAGCATATCCTGTAAGCCGCCAGGCATAGAAGAATAGTAACTGGTTGCAAAATCAAAGCCCCAAAGCCGTTGAAAATAAAACACCCCGACAACACCGATACAGCTGGTCATCATGGGGATCATCAGAAGGGTGGGCCACATTCCCGGCATGGAGGCGAGCAGTGTTGAGGTGAATGTCGCTCCTACCGCCACCCCTAAAATGGTGCGCATGGCGTCATTCACGACTTTGATTCCGCGCATAGGCGCACCGCAAAGCGAGGCGATGAGGCAGGCAAAGATGGGGCCAAGTAACCAAGGTAAGGGCAAATGCAAAAGCTTGAATGCGAACACCCCCAATCCTGCAACGGCGAAAGCGTAAATCTGGGGCATCATTGCTGCAACACTTTGAGCCGGTGACGCAGGGAGGTCTGCAAGTGGGCCTCTGCGGCATCACCCGCTGCCTTTTGATCTCCGTCAGCGATGGCTGCAATGATCTGTGCGTGTTGACTGCTTACGGTCTTTATGCGCGCTTCGTCATCTAGTGTTGTTGGCCCCAGCAAGATCAGCGCATTATTAAGCGCACGGGCCGAAGCCAGCAAAAAACGATTGCGCGTCGCCAGATAGATGCGGCTGTGAAAATCTTGATTGAGTGCTGCAGCGCGTGGCGTGTTTTGCCCTGCGGCGTCAATTTGGGCGTTTATATCTTTAAGCATGTCGATCTCGGCGGGGTTTGCATGTTTGGCGGCCATTTCTGCGGCAGTGCGTTCAAGAACCAGCCGCATTTCATAAAGCTCAACGATTTCAGACGTGGTTAGCGTACGAATTATGGCACCTAAGCGGGGGCGATGTTCAACAATGCCGTCGCTTTCCAATTTGCGCAGGGCTTCACGTATTGGGGTGCGGGAAAGGGCCAGATTTTCTGCAACGTCGGTTTCACGTAAGCGATCACCAGGGCGAAATTGCCCGGATCTGATTTTTTCCAACAATCGGTGATAGGCCACGTCGCCCTGAGACATGTCTTGCAATTCTGAGTCAGGCATTTTAAGTCGTTCCAAATTGTATCCACTTGGATACAATACGCCAATAAAGAGGAAATGCCAGTGTCAAAGTCAGTGATTGTCGTAGGAACAGGTAACGCAGCCCTTTGTGCTGCCATCGCCGCGCTTGAAAACGGGGCAAAAGTGACCCTTCTTGAAAAAGCGGATCAGGCATTGGCTGGAGGCAACACAAAATATACGGCAGGTGCCATGCGCTTTGCTTATGATGGTGCAGCAGATCTTTTGCCTTTGTTGCGCAACCCTGATGATCCGCGTGTTCAGAATGCAGATTTTGGCAGCTATGACATCGAAAAATTTGGTGGTGACCTGTTAGGCTTTAACGATGGCCGTCCGCTGTCTGCGGAACAAGAGGCGCTAGTCAACCTTTCGGGAGAAACAATGCGCTGGCTTGCATCTCATGATGTAAAGTTCGAGCCGATCTTTAGCCGCCAAAGCTTTGAAAAAGATGGACGTCATGTGTTTTGGGGTGGTCTGACACTCGCTGCAGAGAACGAAGGTGTTGGTCTTTTTGATATGGAGTTGGCGGCAGTTGAGCGGATGGGCGGTACAGTCCGTTATAATAATACAGTGACAGGTCTGGTGACTAATGAAGACCGTGTCATTGGTGTGCGCGTTGGCGATGAGGTGCTGTACGGTGACGCTGTGATCCTTGCCTCTGGCGGGTTTGAGGCAAACGAAGACTTGCGAATAAAGCATATGGGCCCGAATTGGAAAGCGGCCAAAGTACGCGGCACACCGCACAATACTGGCGACGGACTTGTAATGGCAATGGACGCTGGTGCTGCGGAATATGGTCTTTATGCGGGATGTCATGCGACTCCGATGGATCTGCATATGGCTGATTTTGGTAATCTTGATCTGCCTGCGGGCGAGCGTAAGAACTATCGCAAAATATCTTATTTTTTGGGTGTGATGCTGAACGCCGAAGGGATGCGTTTTGTCGATGAAGGGGCGAATTTTCGCAACTACACCTATGCGCAATACGGTGCTGCGATCCTTGAGCAGCCGGGGCAATTTGCGTGGCAGGTTTTTGACAGCAAAGTGTTCGATCTGCTTTACGCCGAATATCGTTTCCATGACGCGCATTTTGTTGAGGCTGAAACTTTGGAGGCGTTGGTGCCTCTGATGATTGGCGTCGACCCCGACGGGGCAACTGCCACGCTTGCCACTTATAATGATGGGGTGGACGCACAAACTCCTTTCGATCCTACCGTTCTTGATGGCAAAGGAACTAATGGGTTGACGCTGCCCAAATCGAATTGGGCCCAAACGATTGACGAGGGACCCTTTCGTGCATTCCCCGTCACGGGTGGGATCACATTTACCTATGGCGGGTTGAAAGTGGACGGTCAAGGAAGTGTCGTAAGGGAAGACGGTTCAAAAATTGAGGGTCTGTTTGCATGTGGTGAGATCGTTGGGGGTGTATTTTTCGCAGGCTATCCAGGCGGATCAGGCCTCACCTCAGGTGCGGTATTTGGCCGCCGCGCTGGAGATGGCGCATCTCAAGTATGACACTATAGTTGATATTGTCGCACAAGTTCTGAAAATGGTAGCCTGACATCAAATCCTGGTCTACTTTAAGCGGGCGGCTTCATAGCATCTTTGGATGACAAAACAGTCTTCTTTTCGCTCTTTTAAAACCAGTCCAGACATTTTCCGACTTGCAGTAATGCTGTATGTCCGTTTCCGCTTTTTGGCATTTAAATTTACACTCAGCGCCATTCACTCCCGCCTGCCATTCTTGTCGGCTAGAGGCGCTACATGGGGTGGGTGTGAGGGTAGGTTCGCTGTGAGGCCTTAAGATTCCACTCAAACTTAGGGGTGCCAGTGAGCGTTGACCATGTTGATGGACTGCTTAAAGCGGTTCTTTACTATAGCATTTAGTGGCATTTGAACCCTCAAATATACTACTGTTGCCAAAGATGTACCTTGTCCATTAGCTGGGCCGTTCTTTCGTAGCCCCTGTAAAAAGATCATCTGTCTAGTTGCTTCTCCAAACCAGCTACGATCATTTGAATGTATCGAGCTGAATTAAGGTTGCCACGGAAAACATTTCTATCTTGTGGCGTTGGATCGTTTGCATAGTAGCGGTTTTTAGGCGGGAAATAACGTAGTTGTATTAGTCTATTAAATGTACCTTCACTATGGACATAACCATTTATGTGATCTCGCGGATTAACGAGTTCAATAAAAGGCATATAATCTGGATTGTTCCAAACAGCGCCCGCAACCGTCCTTAATTTATGTGAGTATTGCCAGTCTATCTCACCTTTATTATCGGCGTAATTCGCCTGATGATAGCAGCTTTCGCCTCGATACCACATTTCATTGGGGCATGCGTAATCAAAAATTCTATCAGGTTTAATAAATTCTCTCGCGGTAACTTCAATTATGTCTCTTACTGTTTTTCCATGATTGGCAAAGCTAATTTCATATAAATTTACATCGATATCATCTAGTATGAGTGCTATTTCATCAAGCTTCTGCGCCACCATCATGGCGTAACCTGCTCCATGAGAGCCACGTATTGCATCTAGCACAAAACCCTCAGGTGAACTGCGTCTTGCTGATGCGCCCGCAACAAAAATAGCTTCGTTGATATAATTACTATCTTTATAATACATACCCATGTGAGCAAGAGCAGACGCATAATCTGTACCAACGTTCATACACTCGTCAGTCATCATTCCATCAGGGCGTACGCCTGGACCGTGAAATTCACGACACTTTTCGTATCCTCGCTGATAAATACGCGCGGCATCATTTTGTGAAATTTCGTCCCACCAAATGCGAAACTTAAGATCTAGTTCTTCGCTCACACCCCAGGCGGCAGCATATCGCGTGTAAACAAAGGCCACCCTATCAATTACAAAGGTGTACCCAGCGCTTGTATTATCAAAAGCAGAACGCATGCCCTTTGCGCTGAACGCGTCATTTTCTACCCAGGTTGGAACTAAGGTTTGAAAGAATAAGTTTAACACCTTACTGCTTCTGCCGTTTGCAATAAAATCTTGGTGCGCTGCGTCTGGTAAGTGACCAAGACAGCCCGTTAATTTTGAGGTTTTATCAAATCCACTTACGTCGTTGGTTCCTAAGTTAATATTTTGAAAAATATCATATTTAATAAATTCTTTGCGACAGTCTTTTGACAAAACCTGACTTATCCCATTGTGCCATATTGATCGCATTCCGTAAGTTTCAATAAACTTGGAACGATAGCTATCGAGGTTTACATACGGCCAAGAGCGTTGTGAGAAATTATATTGGGGTGAGTAGTCTACTAGTCTTGCTCTTGGATGGACATGCTCTGGCAAGTCAGCCGTTGCCGCATGTAGATCTGCAAACTCATTTTCACTTAGTGTACCATCGTACGTGAGTCCGCGATCAGTGTAAAACTGACCCATCAAACCTTGGCTTTGAGGTCCCCAGCTTCCATCTACACTGATCTGGTATCCCAGTCTTGACAACATGGCTTGAGCATCGTGTGCTTCGCCTTGTGCATATGCTGTCGTGGCTACCAGGGAAAAGAAGGCGGTGGCGAGTAAGCGAAGCATGTGCAGCAGCCTATAGTTTCGATCTGATACTGACAAATATCTTTAAGAACTGCAACTTGATTTAGAGGTAGTTAGAATTCGCCCCTAAAACCCCGTGCGTGGGCCTCGTCAGAGCAAAACTGGTTGAGGCGTGCAGGGCATCCTTTTAGCTTCGGGAAATGACAAAACGCAGCCCATTTCGCTACTTCAAAACCGGCCCTGAGGTAATCCGCCTCGGGGTGATGATGTACATCCGGTTTCCGCTTTTTAGCATTTAAGCTTACACTCAGCGCCATTTATTTCCGCCTGCCATTCTTATCGGCTA
>Ga0206127_1002974_pt1 | contig 16133 bp, 25 predicted proteins | sample Helgoland_Spring_6_FD_148646 | JGI IMG/M metagenome (GOLD analysis project Ga0206127, IMG submission 148646) | Pelagic subsurface seawater microbial communities from Kabeltonne, Helgoland, North Sea - Helgoland_Spring_Bloom_20160419_1 | ecosystem: Environmental > Aquatic > Marine > Epipelagic ...
GTAGCCCCCCAGTCAGCCCACCAAAAACAGCAGACATAACTAGACCATCGTTGTATTTTTTAGTTTCGCTTTTAGGTACAAAGAACGATCCCGTGTCATCACTATTGCGTACAAGGATATTCCTGTCTCGCTCTTCGTTAGGGTTTGAAGATACAGGCGTATAAGTATTCCTAGCCCTATCGGCAGTTAACACGCCGTCTCGATACGAAAACCCGTCATTCGGGGTGATAGCGTTGGCTAACTTTTCTCCAGCACTGTTGCCAGAACCTTTTTTCTTATCATTATCTTTATTGTTTGATCCGCCTAAGTCACCGCCGCCACACATGTAAAAACCCTTTTTCTTAAACTTGTTGTGTTATTCTACTACACGTTGCTTATAATTTCCACCCACAACATTATATCCTAACTTTTGTAACATTGCACCGGTTTTGCCGGCACTTAAACCACTAGAAACACCCATGTATATCTCTGCAGCTTTACGCTCTTTAGCCCACTTTTCAAAGGCTCGTAGCAACTGTAGTCCAACGCGAGAACCTCTGCTTTGTGTAGACACATACCACACTGTGTCGGATGCTATCAAGTCAGTACCGAAATAATGTTCGCCTATAGACCCAAGAAGAATACTATTAGGTACGCCATTAGCAGTGCCAATGTATGCAAAGCGCGTATCTGGGTTAGTCATAAAGTCATATATTAATCGCCCACACTTATCTGGGTCGTAGTTAAAATGCCTATAAACACTTTCTTGGTGCATCTGATAGCCAAGATTAATAGCCGCAGGTACATCTTCTGGTTCTATAGGACGTATAGGCATCTAGCTTAACCACCCATATATCTTATTAGTCTGCTCTATACGGTCGTCTAGTCCGTGATACCCACCATTAACACGCTTAGTAATCCGCTTGATTACATCCTCGGTTACACCTTCGTCGGCGATATCAAAGAGTTTGTTCTTTTTAAAGAACCACAACGCTGTCTCGAACGCATAGTCTGTAGCAGCTAGGTCAGGGTCAGTCATTACATCAGGTAAGCCCATATCACTAGAGAAAGAACGGTAATTTGCCTTGCCGGTTAATTGTAAAAATCCTCGACCGATGAAATCTTTAGCATCTTGCTCCGTGAGGTTTCCAAGTGATTCTCGCAAATACACTTTTCCTGCAATCTTACTAGGCTGTCTTTCGTACTCTTTGGCTTCCTCTTCCGTAAATCTACTAGGCCAAGTCCGCATAAGAGCTTCCCAACCGTAGTTTAGGTTTTCTCGGCAAAGTCTAAATCCCCCGCTTTCGTGTGCGGCTTGCCCCAGTAAGTGTGCCCCGTGTTCAGGGGACAACTCGTAGTGAGATACAATAGCACGGGCTGTATTTGGTCCGAAGCCTCCGTCGGGTGTAACCCCGCATCTCTCCTGCAGTAGTTTTAAAGAGTCACTCATTTTGTAATTCCTTGTTTCTTCTCGTAGCTGCGAAGTCCGCCCAATCCTAACATTCCCATCATAACAGTCATCAAACTACCCATATCAAACTCTGGTAGCTCGGGAATGTCAACGCCAGCGGCGGTTACGCCAAACACTATAAGCGGCTGTAAAACGAAGTGGTATGCAAACGCTACACCGCATACCCAGCCAATGAAGGGCCTCCAGCCGCCCTTAAATAAAGACCCCGATGCAGCTTCAGCTTTGTTTATTTCTAATTGCCCCATTAAGGCTTGCTGGGCATGATTATCGGACATTGTTGCGATCTCGTGGGCTAACTTAGCCTTTTGATCTTTGTCCTCAATAACTTTGTCTAGTAGCCCAGTAACAGGCCCTACCAAATTACTTACTAAACTCATCATTAGTTATTTTCCTTCCCTTTTGTGTAGGCTTCCTTGCCATAGAAGGCGGCAACAATAGCAGCTACAGAAACAAAATACACACCAGCGATAGAAGCTAGCGACTTCATGGCTTCGTCAAGACTAGCCAAGTTACAGATAATTATTGCGAAAGGGTACAACAACATGCCGAATAATGCAAACCATGCCATCTGTCTTTGGGCATCTCTTTGAGCATCCTCATCAGCCATTTTTAGACGTTTGTCTTCTAATGCTAACTTATCCCATTCGGCTTGGTCTATTGTACCGCTACCATCTAAATCGGCTTTGTCAAATTCTGTCATATTAATCTCCTAATCTGCAAGGGGGTTATCTAATGCCCGCTGTAGTTTACCCATTAATTTATCTTCTAATTCTTTCATATCACCGCTTTGCGATACTCTAACACGTTCTCGTTGATTTTCAAATCGTACTTCTGCATTGTCTATCATCTTGCGAACTTTGTCCTCAGACTCTCGCACCATATCTTCCACACGATCTGTTTGCTTCTCTATACTCAATATATCCGACCGCAACCCGTTCTTAATGTCACGACTGTACTCTACCGATTCTTCAACCTTCTCTGCGATACCCGTGACTTTTGCATCCATAACATCCATCGCTTGTTGATAAGCTCCAAGGTCTAGACCTGCGACCTCTTCGATCTTTTGGTACATTACGAACCCGCCATACAAGCCACCTACAACTGTAGACAAGAAAGCAAATATAGCCATGATTGAACCGAATGACAGCTTCATACCACCGGTCTTAAACTCACGATCTGCAAGTCCATCAATGTTATCCGCTATCTTGGTAGTATCCATTAGTTCTCAAACTCCATTTCGCCACCAGCGCTTTGTAAATTTTTTAGTTCTTCTAACTCATTACGTAGTTGTTGTATCTCTAACCTACGTTGTGCTAACTCTACTTGGTATAAATCATCACAATTAATTCGAGACTTAGGTTTATCCAAGGGTATAACAATACGTGCGTATACGCCTATATCCTTGCCTCTGCTGTTTGTGTCTAAGCCTGACAACACACCTGTCACGCCATACTCTAAGTTTATACCCCCACCTACAGCATTACTGCATCTCATATTCCCTGTGGAAAAACTGTCTGATTGGTAGTTCATTGGCGGGTTGGGCAGTGATAAAGATAAAGCGCTGTTATCTGCTACCGCAGAACTAGCTAATATACAAAAAACTAACGCTAACCTCATGCTGGTTCTCCATCTAGTCTTGAGCATATCTTAGAAGAAACGAGTGTTCTAGATACATTAGTTTTCCTTACTTTTGACGTAGTGCACAGATATACCGCTTCTGGTAAATCTCTTTTTCTTATGTATACATCAAAAGCCCTATGTTCTTTGTAATCAACCTTCATAATCCTATACGTTGTAGAGAAAGGTATAGGCATCCAATTTAAGTCAAACAAATCAATCTGATAATACTTTATCTCTTCCCTAGAATTAAAGAGAGACATCTCTACCTTGAGTACATTTTTAACGTGAGACATCTTTACTTCTGGGTAAGCAGGCGTCATTTCATGCGCTGTTACATAAGACGCCCAAACCAAAAAAGCTATAATTGTCTTACTTAGCAACACAACTTGCCTGCACTACCGCAGTGTAAGTGCCGCCCGGTAATGGTTTAGCTGAACCATAAACAGCACTTGAAGATGTAGAGAACCACGTAGACCCTGCGATAGTTAAGTCGAAAATTGTGGTATCATCTACTACAACTTTGGCAGCTTCATATCCTGACATACTAGCGTCGGATGTTTGAGTTACGCTTGTGCTACCTGTCCATGCAACTGTATCTGATAAAGATGGGGATGAACTAAACGATGTTGGGTGTTTTATGTTAGCTGTATAAGAATCTGCAATAGACACATCATACCTAATTACAGGTAATATACCTCCGTCAGAAGTGGTGGTGCTCAACTTACTAGCAATCGGGTTTCCGTACACGCCATTCTTAGTTGTTTGAATGACACATTTAGCTTCTACACTACCTGTAATCTCAACATCAGCTAGTGCAGGGAGTGCGCACAGTGAAAGTGCCATAATAGAATATTTCATAATAAACCTCATTTGTTGTACTGCATGTCGACCATCTTCTCGTGCAGTATTTGTTGTGCTAAGTTATTACGCAAGGCTTTCTTGTTATCAAGTATTTTTGAATCAGCAAGACCAGCAGCGTCAGCATAAACACCACCATTAATAGATGCATTGTAGTACATGGTTATATTAGTCTGTTCATTAATAGCCATGATAATATCATCTTGTCCTTGTGTCTTAAAGAGAGTCAACGCATTGGCAGATGCAGTTAAACCCATTTCAATTCTAGTTTCTTCTTCTTCCTCTTCTTCAGATAGAATAAGTTTGCCATCTTCATCATACTGAAACTCATCTACTTCTAACGTCTCAACAACAGCGTCATCTTCTAGTGCATCATACACTTCTATCACAGGAAGAACAGGCATGGGCTTTACATACCCCGGACAGTTAGGGTTGGACTGTGGGTCAAAACACTCGTCGACCCTATAGCTATATATAACCACAGCATCTTTGACCGAACCCTCCCCTTCAATGTCAATCGAACCTGCACCCCATTGGGTAGCTGGAATGTTAGAAAGGGGAAAGGATTTAACGATTGTGTTGCCGGGAACTCCCGACCAGTCGTCGGTTTCTCGAAAGATATAACCATCTCCGTTAGCGTTTTTATTACCGACATGAACTTTCATATCGTCTTCCGGGTTCTTCACAGTAGTATATCTATACAGGAGACCGTTTATATCAATTCCCGGAACATCGGGTAAGACAGAACCCATCCCCCAACTCAGTGCTGTGGACGCCGCGTTCCCTGTTGCCCCGTAGCTATAGGGATCACAAGAAGAGTAAGAAGGCCAAAGTGCTAATAATAACACTAAGACCTGTTTTTGTTTCAATGTTTTCATTGAAAATCTTCCTCATTGGATTGTTCTGTTCACGCTCAATAGTTTCTTTAACAGCTTCCATTTCCCATGCTAGCCTAGCTTTATCGCCCACCAACCCATCCTTGGGGCAGGGCGTCCCAGCATTGAGCATGGCTTCAAACACTCTTTCGTCTTGACACATTACGGATACCGCTGCCACTTTCATCCCCATATCGTACATGGTTTTCGCGTTCTTTAATTTTTCACAATTCATGTCTCGTACAGTTCTACCTGCGGAGATGCCAAGTATCTGCGTCTGCACCGCCCCCGCGACACCTACAGTACATAGGTCAGAGTTGCTTGCGCTAATCTGCGGAGAAATCGCAGAAGGCGGCGGACTGTTGATGGTAGTATCCATCGAACCATTAGAAGTTATAGTACTGTTAGTATCAGTCCGAATTGTATCATCAGCAAATACATAGTTACCTATAGCAAGACCTGCGATAAAGAAGAGTACCGCTATAAGTAAACGTATCATTGTCGCTCCACTAACCTATCTAGCTTCTCTTCTATCTTATCAAACTTACTCATTATTTGACCTAACACTTGGTTAGAATCGTACTTAGTGACGTACTCTTTAGCTAATTCTTCACGAGTCCTATTAAGCAGGATAGTAACACGCTTCACTTCTTCGTGGTGAGACTTAATCCACCACACTAAAAAACCGCCGCCAGCGGTTAGCCCAATATTCCAAATTGCGGCCATCTCCACTAGAATACGCCCCCACCAGCAGGTTTCGGCGCAGTGATTGGCACAGATACGTCTTTACGTTCAGGTGTTGTTTTATCAGTCATACTACTATCCTTAGTTCTCCAGTTGCGGTCTTATATACATCATTAACCGCAAGACCACCAGACACAGCTGCGGCGTTGTTTGCGTAGACAGAAAGCCCAGTTAAATTGAGTGTACTAGCCCTACTCGGGCCGGGGTTCTGCTGCTGTTGTGCATACAAGGCAAACGCTCTTGTAATTTGCGCCATGTAGGACTGCGTGTACTCTTGAGGGGCATCAGCGAAGAATGGTATTGTTGTTTGTTGGGCCATTACCGCCTCCCATCTGTACGCATATCTGCGCGTGGTGTACCAAGTCTCCACTGCGTTCCAAGAGTATTCGAGGAAACTTTCAAGGCCATAGATCGGCCCCGTAACCGGAAAAACAACTGCTCCGTAAACTGTTCGACGGGTGCTATTGATGTACGTACTGCGCTACCAGAATTTGTCTGATCGAAGCTGGCTCCGGGGAAGTCCCTCGCACTTACTTCAAACGTAGCCTGTGGAGTAGACGTGGAGTTTCGGAATGTCAAGTCTGGTAAAACCCTTGACATAAACATAAATTGATCTCCGTCACCCATATCTATAGCACTAGATTCTATGTAGCTACTTATCGGGCTAGGTGGGTTGGTACTTCCGTCGTCTACACCGTTTTCTTGGAAATATAAGTACCCATCGGGTGAAGCAGCGATAGGTAAATTAGAAACAGCATTATCGAACCACGCAGTGCGGGGTAGAGTCCCGTAATACCAACTGTTTTCGACATAGTTAAATACAACGTAGCTATCGTTTGTTTGGCTAGTAGCTGAAGGATAGAACCACCATATCTCATTAAACTTACTATTGGCTGCAGCAGTGACTTTAGAACGTTGTGCAATGTTCATGTTGTCAAATACGTACTCTTCTATAGGGCATGGTATAGGTTGTACGTTACCGTCATACTTGTAAAATACTTGATCACCCATCCAATACACTGCATCTCCAAAAGCAACAGCAGCGTTTTGCCCTGCAATAGACGTGTTTGTAGAGACTTCAGTAAGGCCAAAAGTAAACGGAGCACCAATAAATTGCATCGAAGACACGGAACGATCCGTAAAAATTATAACTTGTTGTTTTGTTTGTACTGCAGCTATAATTTCAGACCCGGTACCAATGCGTAGCTCTCCGGCAGTGTTAGTTGACGTTGCCGCCCAATCAGTAAAACTCTCTTGGTCAGAAAAACGTATAGTTAAAGGGTCAAGGTTTCCGGGATCACCTTGAGGGTCACAACCAAATGCAATGACGTGCCTATCTCTTTCAGAAACAAGAACAATATTAGCAACTTGAGGCTGATTGTTACCACTTAAAGTAGTTATATCTACAGCACGGGAAGAAGTACCTGCAGAAGTATCCCAATAATAAATACCCCCACCCCGTACATTTGCTAATAAATCTTCTCCGAAGTTGTCCATAGACCATAAACGAAGTTGAGCGCCCGGAACTGTTACGTCCGCTGAAGAGCTCCATGTACCACGTCCCCAAACACCTGCACCCCATCCACTACCGGACGCAGGGGACTCTAAACCTGCGTTTATTTGGTACGTTCCTACTACGGAACTACCACCGTTCCCGGTATCTGAAGAATTAGCCGTAGCGGTAGCAGTTATAGTGTAAGAGTTAGCGTCGATTATTGAAGTGACTTGATATTCTTTGTTTAGTACCGCGGCGGTTATAGCTCCCCCAAGGCTGACAGCCCCGGAAAACGTAACGAAATCATTTAAAAAGACGGCGTTGCTTGCATCTGACACAGTAATTGTAGCAGAACCATTTGTAGCCGCAAAGGTAACATCTCCTGCAGAAGTAGTTTGTCTGATAGGCGTAATGTCTACAGGGCTATTGCTGTCTAAAACATATAGTTTTAAATTAGTACCCGCTGCAACAAACCTTGTACCTACTAAAGAAGTCCACGCATGTAGATCGCGGCAGATTCCCAACATAGCTGCGTTTGTGTACTGAGTCCAACCACCAATAGTTTCAGGAAAACCTAAACGAAAACGAATTTTATCCCCGTCACGCCAACCACCCTCATTAGTGTAGTCGGTTGTATCTCGTACAATTCCGGGGCGAAACTGGAGTTTTTGTAGTGGCATTATAAACCTCCGACGGAATAGTTATGATATAGTCCCATATGCAGTTACGTTACCCAAGGCTGTTAGATTGCCGGAGCTATCTACACGAAGGACATTTGTACCGTTATAAGCAAAAGTTAAGTTTGTACCTGCTGCTGTTACCGTCCAACTTTGCGTTCCCCCTGTTATTGTAATAGCAGAGCCAAGCGTAGGTGTTGTGAGCGTAGGGCTTGAAGAAGGCGCTTTAGTATTAAGTTGTGTTTGTAGGTTTGAGGTAACCCCATCAACATAGTTTAACTCTTGCGTTGTTGCCGTAACGCCATCCATTAAATTAAGTTCGGCGGTTGTAGCTGTTAAACCATCAAGAATATCAAACTCAGAATCCGTAACGCCTGTTGCTCGTAAATCTTTAGCGTAGTTTAAATCGTCAGCGCCTCCAGTAAACCCGTCTAGTTTGTTAATCTCGGCAGTAGTAGATGTTACACCATCGAGGATGTTTAGCTCCGCGCCCGTTGCAGTGACTGTAGTGCCCGCTACAATTAACGAACCGAGGTCCAAAGAGCCTGTAATATCTACAACGGCTGCACCAGAACCTGCGCCGTCACAATATATAATCTTAGTTGTGTTGGCTAACACACTGACGTTTGCCCCAGAACCTTGAGTGAATGTGGCTGTTTGCCCAGTACCGTTCTTAACAATGTATATATGTTGCCCGTCGTTTGGGGCTACAGTGACCGTGTTAGTGCCTGAAGGAGAGCCTCCAAGCACCAGAACTTTATACTGCCCGTCAGAAGTCGCTCCGTCAGTAGTAGTTAGTGTGTGTGTCGTACCAGATAAAGTAATTGCACCAATACCGTTTGTTAAGCGGTCTATAATGCTCATGTTGTCGTTTACGGTGTTGCCCCATGTAGAGGACTGTTCTCCGTTGGCTGGAAGCTCAATGCCACCATTATTTGTATATGTACTAGGCATTGTTCATCCTTACGCTGCTATTCTTGTCCATATTGTACCGGGATCAGGCTTAATCCTACCCCATACAAGTGCTTGTCCGGCGGTTCCTGTAGCAGATACTCCAGTCAGAGTTACCAATCCTGCGCCCGTTGTTGTAATAGAGCCTACACTACCTGTAACTAAAACTCCAGTCACATCCGCACCAGCACCTGCTTGGCCTTGCACCGTGCCTACAGACATAGTTCCGACTACTCCTGTAACGGATAATGTAGCATTAGAAGTAGTAGAAACACTTGGGGTATTCGTAGTGCCCGCAAGACCCGTAGGGCTAATAACCGAAGCGTTGATTATAGTAACACTCGGAGCACCACCCGTGCCTACAACCCCTGTAAGTGTAACCTCTAAATCTGTAGAAGTTATAACTGTGCCTAGACCACCTACCATAGCGGTTGGCGATGTAATTACTGGTTGTCCACCAGCGTCTACTGCTATACCTCCGATTGTTGCAGAGCCTTGTACAGAGCCAAGAGTCAGACCTATTTGATCCCCAGTAACCGCGACAGTTCCAATAGCCCCATTACCAACAACGCCTGTAGCAACAAATAACTGCTCCCCACTACCTACATCGGAGAACGCCGCTGCTGAATATGGGGAAAAACCTAACATTTATATATCAAAATCCACTTGGCTGATAATTTCTGCGTCTTTGAACACATCTACTGCTTCATGTATGGCTCTCATAGAAATTGATCCATCAACTGAAGACACAAATTCGTAAACCCAGTCTACATCTGGCCTTTCATTTTCAATCGTATCCATTATTGAAGCTATGGACTGAAGTTGATCCGTTTTCCCTATTGCAGATGCTTCATATTTTTCTAGTATTGTCGGCATATTTACCTCGTTTCATAAGTTGCTGTTACTATAGCATATTTTTATATTCATTCAAATGCACTATTTATTCTTCTTATAGTTTACATTTAATACACACCTAAAGTCGGCGTCAGTTGTATGAACTCCTGCGTGTACTTCTGCTAAAGGAAAAGCAACCAATCTATTAGCTTTTGATTTTACAAACTCTCCTGTTTTAAATGCAGTGCCGCCGTTGTTGCTATTTATATAGAGTATAGATGTTTGTATTGTATCATCAGGAAAATTAGGAAAGTCTGTGTGCCATTCATTTTCCAATATTTCTTGGCTGTTTTTTCTAAATGTTATATTACATTTAGCTCTAAGTATATTACTTATATTAAGTAATTCAATTAAACCTAGCATCTTTAATGTATTAAAAAACTTTACTGGATGATGTTCATGCACAAATTGTAAACCTTCGCCATTTACAATATCAAATGTTTTCCAAGTGCATTGTTTAAAATACCAATCTTGTAACATTTCAAAATTGTCTTTATTTAAAAAATTATCGGTAATCTTAATCATGTGTTACCATCTATTATCTGGGCAAGAAAAAATTGATACTGTTTGTTTGGCAGGTAAAAAGCAACCACATAAAGTGCATACACTTAACTTCTTTTTAGAACAGCCATTGCAAATAGATTTTCTATATTTTTTAATTTCTTTAGAAACGAAAAAGCCTTTAGGGGGCTTTGTCTCCAAAAGACTTTCACCTTCCCCTAACTCAATTTCTGCGTCATTATAAAGATAAACATAATCATCATCTTTAATGCTTGGTGCTGTCCTCAAGTAAAAGCCTGCTTTGACTTCAACTAACACTACTAATTTGTGCTTCCATAAACTGTGCCGTTGTTAGTCAAACTTACAGAGTTACCATTATATTTAATAGCATTACCACCTGCACCACCGCCGCCTTTACCAGCCCGACCCCAACCACCGCCGCCATAGCCACCATCTTTATTTGGGCCATCGGTGTTAGAACTAGCTGACAATATAGAACCACCTTGTCCAGGATTTGGGCTAACCCCAAAGACACCAGTGTGACCACCTGCGTTTGAACCGAATTGACAGGCCATTGATTGGTAATAGTCACCACCTGAGCCACCGCCACCTTGGTTGCCACCTACACCCCAATTCCTAGTTACATAACCTTGGCAACCAGCATTGTAATAATAGTACGAAGACGATGCTCCATTAGCTCCTGCAGAACCTATAGTAGCTTGACCTGCTCCACCACCACCTGCACCACTACCCTGTGCGCCGCCACCGCCGCCACCTGCTAAAAACGCACCAGAGTTATTGATGATTGTAACACCACTTGCAGTTACACTTACGGCATGACCACCTGCACCTGTAGCACCTGATCCTCTTCCTGCTACATAACCGCTATTTGAAATAGTTGTATTATTTACGTTTACAGTAAGTGCAGGGTGTACCGTGCTGTTTGAATGAAAACCCGAACCACTAGAGATAGTCATAAGGATAGGCTTTACCCCATCCCACCCTGCCGCCGTTGCAAGTGTACTAACATTTTGAGTTGTAGTGTATGTGCTTGATACAGTAAATGCAAATGCGTTCTGCGTGCCATAAAAATCAGCAAGTGATATCATTCCCGAAGAAGGGACAGTATCTGATCCATAATATTCACTGATTGATATGGGGTGTGAACCTCCAAACTCATCTTGAATGTTTTGTAAGGTTATTTGACCACTTGTTGGTAAAGCCATGTTTTATCTCGCTTTTAGTTCTTCAATTTCAGCTTTCAGTTCTTTGATTGCTTCAATCATTAATCCATGAAGTTGATCGTATTGCACTGTCTTGTATTCAGTCTTATCATCTTCACCCATCTTGAGAGGCAACGTGCTTTCAGTAATTGCACTTGGCATTACCTTCTCGACTTCTTGGGCAATGACACCAGCAGACTTCTTGCCATCGGCTAGGTATTCAAATGTGTAACCATTTAGCTGTGATACTTTATCTAAGGCATTGTCTATCTTAACGATGTCAGTCTTGAGCCGTTCATCAGAAACCGTTGTTGAGTAGGCAACCACGTTTCCATCAACATGTAAGTCACCATCGTCCTCAAGACGCATCTCTTCTGCACCAGCCGTATACCAACGAATACCTACAGAGGCATCATAGAAAGTATAGTCGTGGGTGTTACCTGAGTAAATGTCAGTACTCGTGCTGTTACGACGACGGTCATCCTCAAGACGGAAAGCTGTTCCTGAAAGAGTCATACCATAGTTGCCGTCGGCGGAGTAGGTTGTGTTTACATATGAGGTGATGTACCCAGCACCATTAGTTAACTGATTGTTGTTTGTGATATAGTTAGCGTTTGTTGCGCCAGTATAGCCTAAGTTAGCTAACGTCATAGTGTGGGAAGCAAGCCCTGTGACGTGCCCATATGTGTCAAGCGTCACATCTTGGATGACTGTAGCACCAGAGTTATTAACGCTGCTTTGTGAAGATGTATCCGAGTGGCTTAGTGTTACATTACCAGTGCCACCGCCTGATAGCCCAGAACCCGCGGTGATTGTCTGATCTGCTGTAGCTCCAGTCTCAATACCATCTAACTTAGAGCCGTCTGTAGCTACGTCACGCCCATCGAAAGTCGAGTTGGTTGTAATGGCACCTGTCATAGCCCCACCGGCTTTTGGTAAAGCGGCGTCAGCCGTAGCACCTTGAGCGGCTGTAGCATATGCGGAAGCTGCGGTAGTAGCGGCTGTACCTAAACCTAAAGTTGATCTAGCTGCAGCGGCGTCCGCGTCATCAACTAATGTCTTACCATACGCACTGATAGTTGTATTAGCAGGTAGTGACAAAGTCTTAATATCAGCGTCAACTTCAGAATCCATCAAGGCTCCTGCGGCAGTGACATTAGCTGTGTCTGTCTGATCTGCACCGGACTCTATACCATCTAGTTTAGAGCCGTCTGTAGCTACGTCACGGCCGTCGAAAGTGCTGTTAGTAGTAATCGCTCCGGTCATAGCTCCACCAGATAGCGCCAGTGTTGTTGTCTCATTAGCGAGCACAATCCAGTTTCCAGCGTGTGCGTAATATCCTTTACCCGTTCCATGAACGTGAGCAAACATACCGTGATAGGTAGACGCGCTTGGTAAGTCTGATACTTGGGAATAAACATTCGCAAATAAGACTTTGTTCCCATTACCATCTATATCACCGGACATAGTGCCGCCAGACAAGTTCAACTTAGTTGATAAATCTACCGCTGACCAAGCGTAATCGCTACCATTCCAGCCAAGATACTGCCCACTGCTTGCACCGCTGACATTTACATGGGAATCCACTAGTGGGTTTACGTTACCCGCGTCTGTCACGTTTGCACCGTCTTCTACATTTAGTGCAGATAACAAGCCGCTTTTTGTTACAGACCCAGTTAAACCTACAACGGCTTGAACAGCATCTGTCTGATCGTGTTTCGACCAATTACTTGCGTAAGTAGAAGTAGACGCATTGTCTGTCGTAGCAACGATGTTGTCTCCTACTGCAAACGATATGCTATTAACAGTGCCTGCCCCTGAAACGTAATAGAACCAGCCCGTTTGAGCAGAGCCACCACCGGGGAAACTGCCTGAACCTGCGTTCCAATCACCTTTATAAACCATTCCGTTTTCGAGAGCGGCAATATCGGTTTCCATTTGATCGAGATCAACGGCCTGTGTAACCGTAACAAAGTCTAACTTAGTTCCGTCAGCGGCTACATCACGCCCATCTACTGTGCCACCCACAACTAAGTTGTTGCCAATGGCTACATTATTACTCGCATCCTCAACTACAGCCTTATCTGCTGGGTACGTAAGGAATATATTCTTTGTTCCTATGCCCCAGTTGACAGCGTTGTTGGAGTTAGACGATGTGAATACCGCCGTGCGGGTAATAGTCCCCCCACTAGACGCATAAGTTCCAAGTCCAACCTCGAAGTTATCATTATCCGTTACCGAGTAATAGACAGTATCTGCGTTAGATACCTCCGCGGAAAATGCTTGGAAACCCGCAACCGCGCCTCCCAGAGTATAAGCCCCAGTCCCCGTAGAGTTAGTGGTTTCTTGTACGCGATCGGCGACGATTAAGGCCATAGGGCAACCCCTTTATTTTTAAGCGATTCGAATAATAGCGTTCGAAGCGTCCGCTGTTGGGAACTGAATAGTAAATGTACCAGTAGTCGAAGTCTTGTCTGCACCAAAGTCCAGCACTGCAACTGTTGGATCACCAGCAGCACTGTCGTTATATATTAACGCGCCACGAGCTGTAATTGTAGCAGATGTAAACGCAAGGTCAGCAAAGTCTGTTAACCCTGTTGTTCCTGAAGATGTCGGTGTCACGTTTGTAAGTGTACCCCCACCAGCGCTGTACGAACCCGAGTTAGATACTTCGTTTGCAGAAGTATACGCAGTAGTAGCTGCAGTAAACGATGCACTGTTAGTATACAGAGCAAGTTTGAATGTATTGCCTGAAGAGGCAGTGAAGTTGTGCGTACCTTGAAGAAGTTCTTTCTTGAACGATGTACACATGAAGTTACCTGAAAAGGCCATTTAAAGTCTCCTAAGTTGATTTGCGAGGTCAGGAAACCCAGCCTCTTGTAGTTTTACGCATGTAGTTGCGCGGTCTTCCTTAACCGCTACTTTAATATAATGCGCGATAATTTGCAACATCTGCGATTTATACGCTTCTGCTTGCATTCGTATCTCGGGCGGGGCAGAAGTAGACACGCTCATTAGCTTGTCTACACACATTTCCGCTACAGAATCAGGACTGTGCCCTCCTTTGTTAGCGGTATGTACTTTTATGGCGTCAAAGCCAAAATCCATTTCAACTTGCATCAAAGTCTCCCATCTCTGTACTCGTCTGTCGAGCTACGTATTTGAACCCCGGTAAGCTGTCCAAGAGCTTCGTCGTAACGAGTAGTATATAATTGGATGAGGTCGGCCTCACCCTTCATGTATGTATATGCCTCAATCAAAGAACCATAAAGTAGAGCAGATTCGGCGTTGTCGCCATACCAAGATGTTCCTGCGGTAACGATTGAAGCCGGATCGTAGTAGTAATGTAACTCAACTGTGTAGGCGTCGTCAGGTGTTGGACCAAGAATAAAGTTACCTTGTTCCCCTTCATAGTCTCCGTCAAACTGAGCGTAATATTTTGGTAATGCAGAAGTACTCGCTGAAGGATAGGCTTCACGAATAAAGTTCACATCCTTATCAATAAGGAACGAATAATCCCCAGACGAATCTATAACAGCTAAAGAAAACACAGAGAGAAAATCAGCAGGTCGCGCTAAGTATACACTGCCATTAGAAGTAATTCCCGTAACATTTTTACGTAGTTCAGGCACCATAATAGACCGGTTAAGGCGTTCTTCTGACTGCCTAACGAACGTAGGAATGTTAGAGACGAAGCTCGTCTCCTCATTCTGTGTATAATCTTGTATCGCTGCAACCAGCTCTGTGTAGTTCATCAGAACTTACCCCATCTTATAACCGCCACCACGAGTAGCAGCTCCCATACCACGGCATTGACCGCCGGAAGCCGTCATTAGTTTGCCACCCGGAGCCATCTTCTTGACCTTAGCTTTGCCACCGTAATTCATTTTCTTGACTTTAGCTTTGCCGCCGTAGGACATTTTACCAACACCATCAGCAGCGTAATCAGGAACCATCTCTCCTTTTTTATTCTTAACCATGTTCAGCTTACCACCATCTTTCAGGCCAACAGCTTTTTTAAGGTTTTGCATACCACGTTTAAATCCACGTCCCACCGCTGTTGTAGGGGCCTTTGACCGCTCTTCTTTAAGCTTTCTTTTGCGTTCTTCTTCTGCTTGACGAGCTAAACGATTCTCTTGTGCTCTAGTCAGATTAGTATCCGCACGTTGTCTTTTACTGTCACCCGGCATTTGAGTTATAGATTTTTTCTTTTTCATATTAGTCTCCATCTGTTGTTGCTATGGTAACGCTTCCTACAGAGCCTACCATATATTGAGCCGGGTTCCAAACAGGATTCCAGCCAAATAAACCTCTTCCCGGATTAACATCTGGGCGTGGGTTAAGTAAAGATTGCGGGTCTGCTGTATTAACATCCCCAAGAAAGTTCTGTGGTTGGTCAGGATCAAACACATCCTTGCCCACACGTAGCCCTGTACGTACTCCATGTTGGACCTCGTATATAAGGTCTTCCAGCTTGTAGCGAAACCCAGTCCGGTCACATATACCGTATGCGTGTTTACCACTAGCGTAACCCGGCATTATACATACCCTCTAAACGGTACCATACGAAGTGTAGACCGGTCTTGATCTTGGTCTGCAGCCCTACGGAATTGTTCTTCATATTCTTGTTTTAAAGGACCAACTCTCTCAGCCACTTCAGGTTTTTTCATAGCAACATAGTATGCCAAGCCAGACACAAGAGCAGGTACAAAACGTGGTGGTATAGAAGTAGTAGCTCCTCCAACACCGCTTGCTAGCCCATCTATGCCCTTGAGGCGGTAGTAAGCCAACTTATATGTCGTAGCATCATTCGGTACAGGCCAAAGAGTAACTTGCACGTCTGTA
>Ga0206127_1002983_pt1 | contig 16105 bp, 16 predicted proteins | sample Helgoland_Spring_6_FD_148646 | JGI IMG/M metagenome (GOLD analysis project Ga0206127, IMG submission 148646) | Pelagic subsurface seawater microbial communities from Kabeltonne, Helgoland, North Sea - Helgoland_Spring_Bloom_20160419_1 | ecosystem: Environmental > Aquatic > Marine > Epipelagic ...
AAGCTCTTTACCTCTTTACCTCTTTACCTCTTTACCTCTTTACCTCTTTACCTCTTTACCTCTTTACCTCTTTAATCCAATTTTGAAATCTGCCTGAGCCGTTGTGCAAGCTAATGGCCATACCCCAGACAACCATGTGGCCTTGCTTGCCTATAGGACGACCTCTATCTGGGTCTTTCTGCCATTTAATCTCACCGTAAAACCCTTATCTAACACCAGAGTCTTTATGGGCGATGCCGGTAGCACCTTTTTAGGCTGCCCCGTGGCAATAGCAGTGATCCACTTGACCCAGAGCAGCGATGCCGTAATACAGCCAGCGACAGCCCTATGGTTAGTGGCTATCCCCCTAATGGATATGACTAGCACCATGTTCCGGCGGGTCAGCAAAGGCAAATCGCCGTTTCATGCGGACCGCACTCACCTGCATCACATTCTGATGCGCGCAGGCTTTAATCAACGGCAAGCGTTGCTGGCGATTGTGTTGGCGGCGAGTGTTTTAGCGGGGATCGGGATATTCCTGGAGAGGGTATGGCCTCAGGCTGAGGTGGTGTCCTTTGGCTTGTTTGTATTGGTGTTTGCGCTGTATTTTGAGTTTATCTTTAAGCATGCGTTTCGGTTTGCGAAGACGATAAGGCGGCTAGGCGCGGGACGCTTAAGCCGCTAGTCAAGAGCGCATAATTATTCGGTATCGAATGTTCGTTTGTCGGAATTATCTTCAAGAAACTCGTAACTCAGAGTTTTAGCTAAACCGGCCTCCAATGTCACAGGAGCGATAAAGCCGGTCTTACCAACAGATGATGCGAACTGTGTAGTCCCCATAAACTTTTTAACTCTAATACTACTCACAGGCAAAGGCTTTCTAATCACCACTGCAATTGCGTCAGCAACATAACCAATAGCCATACCCACAGAAGCTGGCAGCCTTAATCCAACGCTTGCTCTCCCAAACAAAGTATGTCTCGCTACTGATACTAGGCCATTCATATCGAAATCAGGTTTATCGATGTAGTTGTAAATATGCACACCAGAACCAAACGAAAGGCTGTACTCAAGAAAAGCGGCTACATTTTCCACATAGGCCATCGACTTCCTGTTTTTGCCATCCCCAAACATTACGAACATTCCTGTAGCAATCTGCTTTAACAGGTTATAAACATTACCCCTGTTCCCTTCACCGAAGATAACCGTGGGCCTGACAATAACAAGACTCCGATTTTCCGGATCCTCCGCCTGCCAATCCTTATAAACGCCTTCCGCCAGATATTTGGTACGCCCATAATCATTGAAATAATTGATTTCACCATGCTCCCCGGTGTCAGCCGGAGCAAAACCGTAAATAGCTACGGAGCTTGTGAAGATTATTTTATTAATGCCATGAGCTCTCGCGGCACCACAAATAGCACGGGCTCCACCGACATTCACATCGTCATATAGAGATAGTGGCCGCACATCATCACGGTGCACAGCTGCAAGATTCACTAGGACATCACTTTTTGGTAGCGTCTCCAGCTGCGAAGGATTACAGATATCTCCTTGCACTGTCCGGTCTCCGAAACTCTCCCCCACTACCAAATCAAATATATTGAAGTCAGTCTTGCTAATATCAAAACGGCGGCAAAGCCTAGTACCAACAAAGCCGGAGCCACCAGCAATACAAACTTTGCACTCAGTAGACTGCTTACCCAAAACGTACATACTCCTCTGAAAATTAAATCCGTATAGCCGTATCAAATTCGGCTATAAACTAGCAATCACGTCATACAACTGCTGCAGCTGCTGTGAAAGATCAACCTGCTGGTTACCGACAAACAAACCATTGGCGTCAATATACTCCGCATTTGTCATATCCCCCGAAACCTCGTAGTCAAAAAATTCTAGCACCTTAGTGTTCTTCAAAAAATTTCCAGTAACAATAGGCCGGCACTCTATCGACGCATTTTCAAGATATTCAACAAGTTTCTCTCTTGTAAATGGTGCGCGCTCACGAACAACCAAAGAAAAACCAAACCAACTGCTTTTGCCAATTTCTCTTTGTATCTGAATGTAAGGATGGTCTCGGAAAAAATTCTGAAACGTAATCGCATTCTCACGTCGCTGTTCAATAAAAAAAGGTAACTTTTTTAATTGCTCTATACCGATTGCGCCGCTCATCTCCAATGGCCTAACATTGTAGCCAGGCAGGACAAACTTGAACGCCTCTTCAAATTTGCAGTCACTCTTCTCACCTGTAACTTTATTGAATTTCGGTAAATTCCGAGTCCAACCATGAGCACGAATGCACAGTAATATATGATAAATCTCCTCATCATCTGTTACCAAGCAACCTCCCTCCATTGTGGCTATGTGATGAGAGAAGAATGAACTATAGGTCCCAATCAAACCGAAGGTTCCAGCTTGCTTTCCATGAAAGGACGCCCCCATTGATTCGCAATTGTCCTCTAATAATAGAATTTCTCTGCCTGCTATAATTTCATCTATAGCCTCAAAATCATTAGGATTACCAAGTAGATTAACCAATAGTATTGCCTTAGTTTTTTCACTAATGGCTGATTCTAACTGGTTAATATCGATATTTAGCGTATCCCTATCAATGTCGACAAATTTTACCTTTAACCCATACTGTTGAAGTGGGAAGTACGTAGTAGACCAAGATACCGCTGGAACAATTATTTCATCACCGCGCTTAAGTAATGGTTTATCCGTAAAAAATAGTGCTGCAATCATCAACAGGTTTGCAGTAGAGCCAGAACTTACCATTACAGAGTATTTGGAACCAAATTGTTCGGCAAAATCACGCTCATATTGAGCAACTTTCTCGCCCATAGAAAACATATCTGATTCAATCACTTCCTGAATAGCTGACAATTCAGCCTCATCCCAGGTTCTACTCGCCAAACTATATTTTTTCATGTATCCAAGGTCTCCAAGAAATATTTATAGGTTTTTAGAATACCATCTTCGATGGATGTTGCTTCAGCCCAGCCTAATGACAGGGCCAACTCGCCATTGACCAATTTTTGTTTGGAACCCACAGGCATACTTTTGTTGAAATAGAAATCACCCGAATATTTGACAACCCGGGCAGCTATTTTGTTGTACTCATAAACGGAGTAATCTTTATTCGGAACAATATTTAGATTTTGAGGCAAAGCTCTTACATCTTCGGAACAACCTACAATAAAATCCGCGACGTCCTCAGCAAATAAGAAACCCCTCCTCGCTAAGCCATCACCCCATATTTCGACCGATTTTAAATCCGAGACAGCAGCTTCGTGAAGCCGCCTTATTATTGCAGGAATCATATGTGCCTTATTGTCGGAAAAGCTATCAAACCTTCCGTATAGGTTTGATAAGATAATCGACCTATAGGCCACATCAAATTGCCTGCTTGCGTAATCTGCGAATTTGGCGGTACAGCCTTTAGCCAATCCGTAACCCTCAGTCGCCTCATGCAGCTTTCCAGCCAAAATATCAGACTCTAAACAACCCGCTTCTCCCACAGAATCTGGATACACATTGATGCTGCTGATATTAATTAGCTCGTCAACACCACCATCGACGCAGGCATCTATGACATTAATTCCAATCTGCATATTGTCTTTAAAGAACTCATAAGGCGAGGCGATATTCGCCGATATACCGCCTACCAATCCAGCGCAATTAATCACTAAATCTGGCTGATTATCCGTTATATAACGCTTAGCGCTGTCAGCGTCGAGGCAATCCATATCGCCACGAGCCGGCACCAGCAGCGTATAGTTGGTTCGCGAAAAAGAGCGGATAAGATTGCGACCCAGCATCCCTGAGCCACCGGTGATTAAGATTCTGATATTATTTCTCTACTGATATGAAGCTACTGAATCCATTTGACTTCAACACTGCATGCTGCTTAGCAATATTCAAGTCATGGCGAACCATTTCACGACACATCTCCTCCACCGAAATCTCTATTTCCCAGCCTAATTTTTCCTTCGCATAAGAGGGGTCTCCCAATAATGTTTCCACTTCCGTTGGGCGAAAATACCGTGGGTCAACACGCATAACTACATCACCAACCTTAACCCCCACTGCGTCATCGCTGGTTAGGGCCTTTATAGTGGCAATTTCCTCAACACCCTTCCCCGAAAACTCTAACTCAATACCAAGCTCTCGAGCTGATAGCGTCAGAAACTCACGGACTGATATCTGGACACCAGTAGCTATCACAAAATCTTCAGGCTCATCCTGTTGAAGCATCATCCATTGCATGCGTACGAAGTCCTTAGCGTGGCCCCAGTCGCGCAATGCATCGATATTCCCAAGAAATAAACACTCCTCAAGCCCCTGGGAAATATTAGCCAGCCCACGGGTAATTTTACGAGTCACAAAGGTTTCACCACGGCGCGGAGATTCATGATTAAAAAGAATTCCGTTGCAGGCATAAAGCCCATAGGCCTCTCTGTAATTGCGGATAATCCAGTAGGCATACAGTTTTGCCACCGCATAGGGCGAGCGGGGATAAAATGGTGTGGTCTCTTTTTGCGGTGTTTCTTGAACCAAACCATACAACTCAGATGTGGATGCCTGGTAAAACTTAGTCTTAGCAGCCAACCCAAGAAAACGAATAGCCTCTAACAGTCTCAAAGTACCCATTGCATCGACATCAGCAGTATATTCAGGGGCCTCAAATGACACCCCAACGTGAGACTGGGCGCCTAAGTTATAGAGTTCATCCGGTTGCACTGTATTAATGATTCGCGTTAAGTTTGACGAATCGGTCAAATCACCGTAATGGAGTATTAAACGCGGATCATCTTCATGTATATCCTGATAGATGTGATCAATTCTCTGGGTATTAAAAAGTGATGCCCGCCTTTTTATACCATGAACCTCATAACCTTTTTTAAGTAAAAACTCCGCCAAATAAGAGCCATCCTGGCCGGTAATCCCTGTAATTAATGCTACTTTCTTCTCCATGAAAACAATCTCCTATTGGGCAAACCTGACTAACATTTTAGAATAAAAATCCCTGTATTGGTCATACAAAACCTTGTCACTAAAATTAGCATTGAAATAGGCAATACAATTTTTCGACAGCACAGGCATGACCTTTAAATCAAATGCGTTGACTGCTTGCCTAAATCTATCAAAATCTCCAGCACCGACAAGATAACCAGTCACGCCATCGAGAATAAACTTTTTCAAGTTACCGACGTCATAACAGATCACAGGTGTCCCATAAGAATAAGACAGAATCTGGACTGCGCTCTGACTGATACTCTTGTAAGGCAATAATACAAGGCGAGCACCCTCAAACAAGCCAGCAAGCTCAGCATCGTCAATAAAACGATTGAATACGGTGACATTATCCAGTAATTGCAGATCAGCAATCACCGGGCTATATCCATTACCTGCTACTACAAATTTTAAATGTGGTAATTCTTGCGCCAAGCGAAAAATATCATCAAGGCCCTTATAGTCATCTATCCGCCCAAAAAACATATAGTACTGAGCGATGACCTTTGGCTCTGTAACCTGCTGCTTATAGCCCGCCATAGGTATAACTACCTTTTTATCAGCAGGAACTCTTTTGTTGTCAGACAGGATCACCACCCTGTCTGATATCAAAAAAACAAGCTTTTCATAAAGGCTGAGGAGGTGGCGTCTCACTGGGTCATATGAGTCAAGATCAAATCGATGGACAGTGAAAATGAGACGGCCACCCAATAAGCGAAAGACTAGCGAAAATGGAAGATTGCTAAAGTGGGTTGTAGTGAAATGTGTAACTTTTACGCCTCTTAGACGTAAAAATACGGCAAGAATTGGTCCATATATTAAGTCAGCTAAAAGCAAAAAATCGAAGAAAGGTTTTCTTGAAAAGCATGAGGGAATCTTTGATATAAATTCGCCCTTAGCGGCACTGTTGCAGGTCAGAAACATCAATTTCTCACCGAGCTCAGAGCCTTTCAAACGCGCCTCTGCTCTGAAAAACTCTTGCATATCGGGGTAGTTATGATTACAAATTACTGCTAACAACATACTTCTTCCTTGTGCGGCTGTTTTAAGATCCTTAGCGCAGCAACCTCCAGTGGGTTGCTGATCGAGCTGTCAAAGTAGAAGTCCTGCTTTTCAATATTTGTGGCTACAGCCTCTAAATCAACGCCATTTCGAATCGCCGATTTGAGACCATCTAATAACCCTAAATGGTCGTCATAATTGATTCTCTTATCGGCCAACATCGCAATATAGTCCGGAATTTCATGGTCAGGAAAATCGACCAAAATAATGTGATTACTCATAAAGGTGGACTTAGCTAGGATAGAAGAATAATGGCCTACATAAGCAGTGCTTTTGGGGAAGTCCGTCTTTGACAGAACTGAATCCGCCGGCAGTGACTGGTAGAGGCTAAGATCACTGCGCGGGTGAAGCCTCACCTTTAGCTGCAAACCCGATTCGGTAACCGCCTTGGCCAAATTAGAGATAAAAGTCAGCATGGCCCCCCGGGGTAACCTGCCATCTTCCACAAGTGTCTGCGCTATATAACAGACAGAGTTACCAATGGTCTGTTTTGCCAGCAGCTGGCTAACATCGGAAAAGTCTGGCGCGCCAACAATAAACTGTTGATTTGGCTGATAGCCAAAATGCACCCTGTGGTAATCCTTCCAGTAACCCCCATAAACAAGCACAGAGTCTGTGTTGACTCGGCTCATTGGGAAATTAATGTCTGCAAGTGGATGACCTAACACAAACGTCCGAATGTATTTCAATAGCAAGATACAGCGACTAGTTCGAATAATGTCCGCAGTAGTCATAGCATATTGGATGAAGCGCCAGGTCTTAAAAATATTTGCGACAAAGAGACTGCCCTGACGCTTCATAAACGGCACGTACAAACCGTGTTGGTACATGGTCGTGGGGATAAACAAGCTCTTAGCTGCCACCACTAGGCAAGAGTCAGGAATTCTTTGGGCCATCACCACGAGCCTGTCTAGGTGATGCCTACTAAGTAACTCTAGTACTGCCTTCTTATTAATATCTGTTACTTTAACTATGCTAGCGTTGCCCGGCAGGCGTGAATTGACCTCGTCAATGTCGCAATCTGCATGCTCATAGAAATAGACAACAGTTAAGTCTGAGCAGTTCGCCGTCAACCCAGGATATAGCCAAAGCGGGAACCTGAGTATCCCGGATAGCCTGAGTTCAAAAAAACCTACAACCATAATTTATCCCTAACCCAATTTGACATCCAAGTCCTATTGCAGGCCAATGCCATTTCCCTTAATTCGGGACCACAGCCCCATGCGAAGTACAAATACAAAACCCAGCATCAGCAAACTCAACGAGACAGTTATTCTGACCAATAAGCTCAGATCAATAACCAATAATGCCAGCAGTAACACAAAGGGGGCCGCAAAGAACCTAGATGCTTTAGCGTAGTCATAGCAGGTGGCTGCCATTAACCTTTTTGACTTGTAGCTTAATAAGCTATTGAGAAAGGCAAGTTCAACGATTGAGCGAGTCAAAAAAGCATAGGCCGCACCAACAGCTCCATAATGACTAATCAAGACGAAACTAAATCCTAGATACAAAACCCCAGCGCCGATATAGGCATAACCCAGCACCAACTCTTGTCTTAGGGCAATTAACGCTCGACTGGGTACCGTCGACAAGCCGGTAAATAGGATACCCATGACTAATATATTCATGATTGGAACTGACTTGTCTCTAAAGTCATCGCCCAACCACAAACTGAGAAGATCGCCGGAAAACGCAATAACAATATAGGTAACAAACCCCACAATAGAAAATATTAGCCAATAACAGGCGCTATACATTTTCATAAATTCCGCGTGATTGCTTTTACTGTAGAGTTTTGCAAACACTGGAAAAAATACAGCACCTATAGAACCGTAGATAAAGCTTGTTCGAGCAAGTACATCAAAAGGAGCCAGAAAATAGGCGACCTGCTCTAAATCATCATTGGCACTTAATATATATCGATCACAATACAAAAATATCAACATTGCCAAGGAAATAAAGGTAAGGCTAGATCCTGTTTTCAGCATCTCCGCGAAGGCTTTTAACCTGAATATGGGTAACGGCATTGTTAGGTAATGCCTACAACTAAATGCTAAGTAACCCAGCGAAATCAGATGGAAGCTTAGGAACAAGAAGGGTATCGACTGAAAGGGCATATTCAGCCAAAGGGCCAGCAAAGGCGCGCAAAGCAGCGCTGTATTTAAAAGCGCGCGATTCAAAGCCGTTATGGAAAACTTTAGACTCGACTCCAAAACCGCCCTGAAATAGATCAACAACATGACCAGGGGACTTTGATATACAACCAACCTAAAAAACTGCTCTATATCTATAGTCTCATCAATAAAATCGGCGCTTAGACTTCCAACATAGGCACTGATCGGCCATAAGAACATCGCCACAATAAAGAGGGAGATCACTCCCATGGCGATTAATCCCGTCCAGAATATTTCGGCATGCCCTTTAAGGTCTCCAATCTCAGTAGCTGCCAAATCACGATTCACATTTGTGGCTACGCCCATATGCAGATAGTTCAACCCGACTATATAGGCGACCGCTAAGGCATATACGGAAAATAGCTCTTTCCCAAATAGGGATATGATGTAGGGCACTGAAAATAGTGCGGCTATAATGGGTATCAACTGCCACAGTAGGTTTAGTGCTATCGCATACTTGATTTTTCGGCTAGTTCTAGCAACAAGTATTTTTGTCACGCCCCTAACCCATTCGTTTTGGTAGGTTTAATTTGGTATTCGACTTATCTTCAGAAAAGGCATCTTGAGTTAGTCTTTTTGACGAGACTTTATAAATTGGATAGAAGAAGAAATATACGCACCATTTTGGTGCTAAAAAAATACCTATGCATAAGCCAGCCGTATACCACCTCAAATCATTCCTCAAATTTTTATCGCGATGCCAAATTACATTTATCTGGAGACCAATGAGAAATATTATTATTGCTGTTGGGATAATTCCAAACTCAACGAGCAACATGGAAAAAAATGACCATGGCCAAACAATCCAAGTCATAATATCAAAACTGCTAACAAGCGTACTTTGCCCCCTAATCAATGACTCTTCCCATCCCTCCCCGCCACTGAATGGTCCGATCATATCTGCACCATAAATGCTTGAAAAAAAAGATATTTCTCTCCAGGATGGATTAAATTTGAAAATCTCATGGGTCAGGCTTTCACCAGAAAAGAAGAAAAACAGTCGCTCGACCATAATTAGAGAAATAGGCACTAAGATTAAGATAAATAGAGGAGTAACTTTAATTCGACCTAGCTTAAATTTAAATAATACCAGGACAAAAGCTAATAGTAGGAAATAAATTGCTACTGACCAAGATGCAGTTGCAAAAAACATAAACCCAAATATTGCCGAATACATTAACCTGTCTTTTCGACAATTTCCAAAATATAGTATAAAGGCGAAGAATAGCATATTTGCAAAAAAAGAGGGCTCAGAGGAGAGACCAGAAACTCGCGGGTAAAAATCTTTATAGTTCTCGCTAAATAACGGAACCCAAATTCCAAAATCAAGTATCTGCAATATAACTAAAAATAAAAATAATATTGGAATAATCTTTATTGAATTAATAACTAGAGCGTTCGAAGTATTCTTTGAAATTGACAGCTGTAGCATCACCCATGCGCCAAAAACAGTTACTACAAAAGTTATAATATTAACTTTTGCAATACTGATAGAAGAGTCCAAAAAAAGACTGGCATATGCTAACGAGAGCAGAGCGGCTAAAAGAATTTTTCCCCACAATTCTCTTCCTGAAAATATAAACGAAAGCAAAGGGGTTCTGAGTGAAATCCCATAGACTTTCAACTCAATAAGAAGAATACCTAAAATTGACCCCATTTAAATAAACCTAATAAAATTTAATTCTAGAGAGGCTTCCCTAAAATTCTTAGATGATTCTCTGAAGTCAGTCTGGATCATGCAGCCGCCCAGATATACCACCATTAAACTCCAGCACAGAGCCTGTCAAAAACCCACCCCTCTGATCCGATATGGACTTTACAAAAGTAGCCAACTGCTCGGGCGTTCCTATGCTTTTCGATGGATGATAACTTTTCAGCTGTTGTAGTTTCTCAGGACTGTTAACAAAACCAGCTTGAAGCATTGCTGTGGCTACGGCTGCCGGAGCCACGGCGTTAACTGAAACTCCCAAAGGAGATAACTCTAAGGCAAGGGAACGGGTGATAGATTCTAGGGCTGCTTTCGACGCCGCATAGCATGTAAAACCCGGCTTGGTTTGATGGGCATGAATACTCGAGATATTGATTATGTGGCCCTGAGTGGATGACAGTTGCTCAGTGAAAATTTGGGCTAATAAAAATGGGGCTACTGAGTTAATTGCCAACGACGCTTCCCAATCGATCCAGCTGATGTCCTGGACGGACTTTACTGTTTGCTGGGCTGCATTATTAATTAAAACAAACTCACAGATGACTGAGGGTAAGTGGCTAACAATCTCATGAGTTTTCATGACTTGATAATCAAGATCTTTGCAAAAACGCAATAGGTCGAGATCTACTGCAATGTAGGCAGGGCTGCTGTTGGCTGAAATCTCTCTATCAAGACCAATAACCTGGTAGCCATCAGTGCAATAGGAATCTACTAGAGCCTTGCCAATACCCCCGCTCGATCCAGTAATGATGGCTAGCTTAGCCACAATCAACCCGCATCCTTAAGCATGCCGTCTAGTAGCTTGATGGCTCGATTGCTGGCACGGATAACCGCATCAAGGGTATTGGAGCCATTATGAGATCCGAGAATACATTTTGGATGATTAAATATTTCGCTGCCTGCGGCCAAGGGCTCAACCTCAAATACATCAAGGGCCGCAGAGTGAATAACGCCGCTATCCAGCCCGGAAAGAAGAGCCGTCTCTTGGACTAACGGACCACGTGAGACATTGATAATCCTTACACCGGGTTTTAGATGCTTGAGCGTATGTTCACTAAGAAGGTAATGAGTATCTGGCGTGAGCGCGCAAGCTAAGACAATAAAGTCGCAGGTATTGATCCCCTGAGGCCACTGGCCTTGCAGGTCTATGTAGGTCGGAAGAGATTCAGCGTAGGGATCCCAGCCAATGACAGACAGGTCATGGCTATGTGCCCGTTTGGCGATATTTCTGCCTATATCACCGAGACCCACAATGCCGAGGGTTCGTCCTGCCAATGAGATACCTGCAGGCTTTGGCCAACCGCCCTGTCGTATCTCGCGATCAATTAAAAATGCGTCGCGAGCGAGTCCGAGTAGATAGCACATAGCTAGATCAGCAACTTCAGCACCAAACATGCCGGGGGTATTGGTAATTGGAATGCCTAGACGCTCGCAGGCTGCGAAGTCAACGTTGTCGACACCTATGCCCCACTTTACAGCCGCTTTGAGCTTACCCGCCTTGCCTGCTTCAAAGACTTCAGCCGTGGCAGGATCGTCGCCGATAATCCATCCATCATGCTGAGGAACAATATCAAGGAGCTCTTCGACGGTTAATGTCTGTACTACATCAGGCGCTGTTATCTCAATCCCAAGACTTGTAAAGAGCTCGCGAAATTGGTCAATCTGCCCCAACATTGGCGGGCAAGTTACTAATACTTTAAAACTCACGCTAATACTTCCTTTTTCCGATAATACTCCACCATAACTTCACCGAGATCCCAGTCCGCAGGAGTATCTATATCTGTAGATTCGTAAGGAGCGGTTTCCAGCATCATTGGGTTTTTGCCTATTCTTGCCTGAGTTTTAGAGAAACTGGTTTCAGTAAAAAGGTATAGGTTTGAGTTTTCTTGATACCAGGGCTCTAGGTCTTGAGTCCGAATAAGGTTGTTAGGGTCATGATTTATCGGCTTAGCCCGGAGGTCATAAAAGCGCTCCTGAACCTTATTGACTGTAAACAGAGAGTCAGCTGTGCCCGCTAACAGTCCAGTCTTAAAGGATGATATTGCTGCCTCAACCGACGCCTGACTCAGCAATGGGTTGGTCGTGTGAGTCATCAAATAGATATCTGCATCTAGATTCTCAATATCATCCGCGATGATTCTATTCATAGATACCAGATCACCACAGATGTCCGCCCGTCTGTCGCGAATTAGGATTCGATCGCTATCCGCGAGGCCATGCTCGGCGAGTATCTCCCGTGCATCCGTGTTGATCACTACGCTGTCAATCTCAGGGGTACTGAGTAAAGTATCTAGCATCCATCGAAACAGCGGCTTGCCGGCAAAATGTCTAAAATTTTTACCCCTTACTCGCTCACTGTTAGCCTTCATTGGCAGTAATGCGATCACTTTCATAAATCAGTCCTGCAGTGGTTTTGTGGGATAAAAATAGTTTTCTTTGCGTCTCTTTGATAGAGCTCGATGTTCATGATTACCCCTATAAGTTCCGGTGTACTGGGCGACTCTGAATTTCGCTATGCCGACACATTCTTTGATGAAGCACTTTTGCCGAGCAGCTGCTCGGCCATCTGAAATAATAGAAACCCAAATATAGCGCAGCATATCCATCAGGCTGACATGAACCTCGGGCATGATCTGCTGCAAAGCTATTGCTTCCCGCTCATAGCGTCGGCGGATCTGACTCCAAAGTTCGTTGTGGATGTGGTACACCGGCGCTTCGGAAATGTAGGCGACCTTGCCACCCTTTTCACAATACCGTTTGGCCAATTCCATATCCTCCAAGCCAGTGACTTCTTCATCAAACTGAAACTCGCTCCAAACATTCCGTGAAATAGCCGCATTCGCGTTATTACAGAAAAAACCCTGCTGGGTAACTTTCGATTGAATCGGGAAATATTTTTCGAAAATTCTCCGTTCAGCATACTTAGTGGTATCTCGCCCTATTTGTCGGCCATAGCTGTATCCTGAAACTCCATCAGAAATTGGTTTAATAAGGTTGATCAACCAATCCTCATCACAGGGAACACAGTGGCCTGAGAGGTACACAAGAATTTCTCCACTGGAAAATTCTGAGCCCATATTCAGTGAGCGCCCGAAAGTAAACTGGGCCTTCTCTATGTAAGTGATGCGACAGCCAAAATCAGCTGCAATATTCAAGGTTCCATCTGTTGACCCAGAGTCAATTACAACCACCTCAACGTCGAAATTTAATTTCTTCTGAATTGCTATTGCGCCTAAAATCTCGGCCAAATAGGCCTTCTCATTTAATGTCCTGATAACAATAGAAACTAACATTATGATCTCAACGCCAGATCGTAAACCAAGGTATCTCCAGAATGTGGGTATAGACTCATCTGCACTTTACTGAGACCTTCAGAAGCGCTAGTGATCCATAGCTGTGAAGTAGTACAATCAAATTTGCAATTAGTAGGCCTTAACACCGGAAGTAGAAAACGATCAATTTCATGCCCTTGTCTATTAAAAACGCCAATGGCGGCGGCATCCCATAGCGCGATTAGTACAAAATCATTCACTAGACAGCCGCCATCCGGCGCGACTCCCGGCTCAAGTTGCGCCCACAAAGTCTTATCAATTGGAGCCCCACTTTTGCTTAAGGTATAAATCCAGACTTGGCCCGTTAAAGAGTCGCTGATCAGAATTTTTGAAGGTTCAATTTCGATGAAGGAATTGGGAATATGAAGCTGGTCATCTATCAGCTCCCATGAATCATCAGATAGTCGGTAAACAAAACCCGTATTTAGCTCAGGACTGACTCTATGCATAAAACTCAAAAACTGATGGCTCCCACAATAGCCTCCATCGTTACTCCGATATTCTTTGATATCATGCATATTTGATACTTTTTGCAGAATAACCTCTTCTTTGGTTAAGGTGCTATATATGCTGAGCCCTGCATCTAAACCCAAAATAATCTCATGTTCGCAGACATCATAAATAATCGAAGGCTTATCTTTTGTGGCGAAGGTCTTTAGCAAAACCCCGTCTGATAAAAAAACTTTTTTACTACATATATCTACCCATGCTGATCTGCCAGCTTTCACAAACAAACCTTCACCTAACTTACAGCGACTGCTAATTTTATGACTTAATTTGATAGATAGCCCCGAGGAATTTATCAAATTCATTTTTGAAATCCTAAAATGTTTGGCTCACTCATAAGGTCCTATAAAAAATAGGAATTTATCTTACTTAAACTTTTCTTCAGAACTTTTCTATTTGACTCTTCAAGCTCTTAATATCTTGACGAAGCTGTTTATATTCGGCTTGCTTGTATTCAAGGAATTGGACTGTAAGTGCGGATTTTTCAGCTATTCCCTTTGGTGTCAAAATATAAGCATAACCAAGTTTATTATCACTGCGGCAAAAATTATCCAGCTTTAACCAGCCGAGATTGATTAAAGCCTTTACCACATAATGAGCTTTACCCAAGCTAACCCCCAGCTCTTTAGAAATCTGACGCTGAGACATATGAGGATTGTTTTCGAGTAGTTTCAACACTCGAAGTTGAATTTCTTGCTTGGTCATAGTGAGGGCTATATGGGCAGAATTTTGAATTGGGCAGGCTACCGCAGCTCCTTGCGAAAAAGCTGCTTATGCAATCATGTTCATTAGATGAACGTTAGTAAAACTCTAGCACAGGATCTCGCCATTACAAGTCGAAGTTATTCTTTAATTCGACACTTTATTGGGCCTGCCAAGTACTTTAAGAGTTATCCTATATGGACTGAAATAGGAGTTATTGAAAATAGGTTATTTTATTTTTTACTCGAAGATCTCAGGCTTTGTTAGCTTGCCATAGTGCTGAACCAGTACGATCAAAACAGACAACATGCTCCCTATCAAGACGGCTAAAATACAAATCAATGCCCGCTTAGGCTTCGACTCTTCCTCCGCAACCATTGCTCTACTCACCGTCACAAATGCATACTCCGGACTGGCTTCAGCCAACATCTTCGACTTAATCTGCTCTTCAATAATCTGATAAAACACCTCACGCATACCAGCAATGGCGGTTTTCTCAACCTGAGCCGTGAGATATTCTATATTTCGATTAACCTGCTGTAGCTTCCGCTCACGCATATAATCGTTAATTGAGCGGATAAAAAGCTCAACCCATTGTTTGGCTAGATATGGCGAATAATACTCAAGACTAATAGTTATTAGGCCCGTCGTTTTGTCCTGAGACACAGCGACCTTTTTGTCAAACTCCTCAAACAGCTCCCAACTACTGGGTGAGCGTTGCTTGTTACTATCTTCATCGTCAATCTGCCAGGTCTTAGACTCGGCATCATAGAGCTCATCATCCAACTTGAGCCTATTAGAGGCCTTATCCCAGCCCTCTGCGGCATAGATGGGTATTTGTAAACTGTGGGTTTCGATAAACTCCTCTATAAAGCCCCAGGACTGCATGATCTCCATAGCCTCCAATGTTTCTGTGTTTTCACCAGGCCCGATATTAATACCGGCGAGAGAGGCTAGCCCGCCAAGCTGACCAGCCATATTGCCTAATGCTGATCCGCCGGACTCTGCCGGTGCAACGACAGCGGAGGATTTGTATTCATTGGCGAGGCTTAATGCGTAGATTACGGAGATGACTGCAAACAAGCTTGTGACAGCAGCAATGAGTTTCTTGCCAGCCCAAAGGACTGAGAATAACTCTCGCAAGTCGATCTCATCATCATAGTTTTGCGGCGTTTGAATCTGGTTTCGCAATGTCGTTCCTTTGAAGTGGTTTATACCTTGAATACCAAGGCTAATTCATAGTTTATGGGGTTCGGTTTTGCCAATAATGGGCTAGTTTATTTGGCTTAGTTGGGTACCATTCTGAGGGAGATCCCTCGGCTTCGCTCGGGATGACATTGTGTGGCGCTCGGGATGACATTGTGTGGCGCTCGATAAGACAGAAATCTGCATTGGGATTCCGAGTACGAGTGTCCCCATTAGAGAATACGGCTGTCATTCGCAATACCACTCTACGGTTTTAACAATTCCGCTCTCGAAGGTCTCTTGGGGCTGCCATCCTAGATCGGTTGTGATCTTGGTGCTGTCGACGGCATAGCGCCAGTCATGCCCGGGTCGGTCGGTGACAAATTCGATTAATTGCTGATGGCTGACTGCGGCCGGCATACTCTGATCCATTAGGTCGC
>Ga0206127_1002986_pt1 | contig 16101 bp, 11 predicted proteins | sample Helgoland_Spring_6_FD_148646 | JGI IMG/M metagenome (GOLD analysis project Ga0206127, IMG submission 148646) | Pelagic subsurface seawater microbial communities from Kabeltonne, Helgoland, North Sea - Helgoland_Spring_Bloom_20160419_1 | ecosystem: Environmental > Aquatic > Marine > Epipelagic ...
CGAATTTAATTAAATACGATTTGACCTTTGGGGGAGAGAACTCGGATGAAAAGCCTCTGTTGTATTTATTATGGAACCTGTTTCTTCAAAATTATTCCGATCTGTCGATTGAAACTTTGAAATTCAGGGAGGGCCAGCTACCTATCATAGCTAACATTCTATCGAGGAATGATACGATAGGATTATTACCAACGGGTTCAGGCAAATCCGTTTGCTATCAGCTGGCCGCTATTCTTCAGCCAGCTATAAGCTTTGTGGTTTGCCCTATCAAGGCATTGATGTATGATCAAAAGGCAGATTTGGATGATGTTTACTTCACTCGTACCAATCACATTACGGGAGATTTTGACGCAGCCGAAAAAGCTAGAATTCAACGCGAGTTTGGAAGAGGTAAATATTTCTTCATTTTTATTTCCCCTGAAAGATTTCAGATTAAAACATTCAGGGAGTACTTCCGTTCTGTCAACAGCAATTTTAAAATTGCCTATGCTGTGATTGATGAGGTTCACTGTCTATCTGAATGGGGACATGATTTTAGAACTTCTTATCTGAACCTTTCTGCTACTATACAGCGATATAGCTCAGACTTTAATTTTTTAGGGCTTACCGCCACAGCTTCTCTTAAGGTCCTTACCGATCTGAAAATAGAATTTGGAATTAAACAAGAAAACGTCAAAACTCCTATGGTTTATACAAGGGAGGAGTTGGAGTTTAATGTCATAGATGATCAAGGAAACAAAGTCAATGAGATAGTGAATTTGTTGCATAAAATAGACCAAGATGAAAACGTCCTAGAGTTAAAAGGAGAAGATTCTAAGTGCGGGATAATATTTACTCCTACAGTCAATGGGCGTTCGGGATGTTACCCTCTTTCTCAACGTCTTTCAAGTGTGTTAAAGAGTGAAGTCAACTATTACTCAGGGTCAATTCCTAGTATTGATGGTCACGAGATCATGAAGTCGAATGAATTTGATTTATACAAGAATCGAATTCAGGACGGTTTTAAAAAGAATGAGTTTTCTCTCTTAACTGCTACAAAAGCCTTTGGAATGGGCGTAAATAAAGGCAATATTCATTATACTATTCATTATGGTATTCCGGGTTCCATGGAGTCTCTTTACCAGGAAGCTGGTCGGGCGGGTCGCGATAAGCCTAGGTTTAAAGCTAAGAAAGCGCAATGTTATGTTTTGCTTTCGAAATCTCCTGATAAACAGATACTTGATAAAGTATTTGAGCCAAAAACCACATTTACAGAACTCCAAGAGCTATCTAAGAAGATTAAAGGTGATGTAAACTCGAACCTCTTTTTATTTCTGGTTGGTCAGGACTCCATCAAAAAAGAGTTTGAGATTATTAGTAAGCTTTATAGAGCCTATGCACGCTCGAAAGCTTCGGGTATAGTAGTTAGAGGGAGTTCGATTAAGTCTAAAAAAGCTCAAACGGAGAAAGCAATTTATAGGCTCAGTCAGCTTGGTATAGTGAAGGACTGGACTATTGAATCTTTCTTCGGCGGAGGTGAATTTGAAGTAGAATTTCTAGAATTCTCTGAGAGGAGTATCAAGGATGCGCTAATTGCTACAATTCGCAAATATGATACAATCTTCAGTTTTGAATCATTGCTCAAGGAAGAGAAGCACGGAGCGTATAGAAAAATTCTCATCGAAGCTCCTGCTGATTACACGGAAGTAGATAAGATGATCTTGATTCTGTTGCAATGGACTTATGACAACTTCACCGACAGTAGACGGCAGTCATTGAAAAACATTTATGAAAACTGTAGTGACTTTGCAGATAAACCGAGTAAAAAAGATGAGTTCAAACGACGTATTGAGAATTATTTCAAAATCTCTGAAGCTACTTATGTACTTCAGCATGTCGCTGAGAATCCTATCGATTACTCAAAGTGGTTTGAAGTCTTTCGCCAGATAGAAAATAACGAAGTAACTAATAGTTTTATTACGGTGCGTCAGCAAGAGTCACTTAGAGACAATCTATCACGATTCTTGGAAAGCTATAGGAATAATACTGGGCTCGATTTGATTAGTGGTCTTTTGAGACTAATGCTTGATGATTTTGATAATGCTGACGGAGCGAATCGCTTACGTAGTTCATTAAGCTATGTTAAATCGCTCGAGAGTGATGCTAAAAAGTATATTCTTGGCGAGATACTATGGGTAGGAACTCATTTGAAAAACAGCAGTAAAGGTATTTTAGCTTTAGAGTTGAGTTATTACTTTGAAGCAATAATTGAGCTAAAAACCATCTATGAGGCTTTACGTAGTGAGCATATATTAAAGATTATAATCGGGAATTATAATGACCGATTAGAAGACATAAATAACAAACTCTATGGAGAACTTAAAGAAGTTAGATAATACGATAGAACAACTTGAGCGCCAGTCGAGAGATTTAGAAGAGTTCGCTAGAATTTATAAACTAATTTCTAGTTTGAAGTCAGACATCGAATCGAGTCAGGCGAAGATTGTTGAGAATAATGACAGTTTCAGCGAGTTAGTAGATAAAATTCAAAAAGTTTTAGGGGAATATTCCGAAAGCTTAGAAAGTATGGAGAATAAGCTTTTGGAAAAAGTCCGAGAGCTATATGATGACAATAAAAAGTATCAGAAAGACCTTGATGGTACTATTAATTCAAAACTTGAGAAGAATAAATCCGATATAGAGGTAACCGTCCGTAACGAAGGAGCTCAAATTCAGCGAGCTTTTGAAACTTCTTTGAAATCTAACTTCACTGAAATGTCAAGGGCAATAGATGATAGATTCGCTCTACAGTCGAAGACTGTAAAGCGTAACACGACACTTCTTATCGTTCTCCTTCTTGTTCAGCTTGTTGCTGGCTTGATTATTTATCTGAATTAGACACTTTTATTGTTATTTTTTCTTTCGAAAGAACAGACAAATAGAAATGTTCCCTTTTGGACTATTTATGGGTTAAGGACATTTATTGTGAAAAGTGATTGCACAGAAATTGTGAATAGTTGTACCTTATCCACAATAAACTATGCCAATCACCAAACGACCTTTAAAGCGCTACAGCATTCTAGACAGATGCTTCTCTAATACCGGACGTAATTATACGTTTGACGGTTTGAAGGAGGCGATTAATGAGTGGATGTTGTATAAAGATCCAGAGTCAAAAGGTATTAGTACCAGACAGCTTCGCGATGATATTGCTTTTATGAAGAGTTCTGACGGTTGGGAAGCACCTATTGAGACATATCCAGGTGAAGGTAAGAAGCGCTATTACCGGTATGATGATCCGAAATTTTCGATAAGTAATCGTCCCGTAAATCAAACCCAAGTTGAGGAACTTAAGATGGCTCTAGATGCTTTAGATTCGTTTGAAGGCTTACCTCAGTTTCAAGGTCTCGAAGACCTCATCGTTAAGCTTCAAAGTGATATGGATATGGCACAAAACCCAAAGCAATCTAAGATCATAGACTGGGGCGGTAATCTATATTACAAAGGTAAAGAATACTTGGCTCCACTTTATAGAGCGGTGAGTGAACGTAAGCAGATTCAAATGACTTATACGCCGTTTGATAGGGAGTCTAGAACTTTCGTGACAAATCCAGTGTACCTGAAACAGTATAACAATCGCTGGTTCGTGGTAGCACTACTAGAAAAAGACGGCTTTGTCTTCGTTAATGCTTTTGACCGTATAGATAACCTTGTTGTTTTAGATACGGACATACCTAGAAACATCACCTTTGATGCAGAAGAATATTTTGATCCAATTGTGGGTGTAAGTCGCCCAACGGACGGAGAGATAGAAGAAATAGAAATACAATTAGCTCCCGAGACCTATCCTTATGTTAAGACCAAACCTATTCATCATAGTCAGAAGAACTATGATGAGGAGTGTAAGGTCAAGATTAGGGTGGTCAGGAATAGGGAGTTTGAGAATGTGTTGAATAGTTTACATAGATAATTGAAAGTTCGATTTTAATATGAAAGTTTTAGTGGCCTGTGAGGAGTCGCAAGCAGTTTGTAAAGAATTTAGAGAGCTTGGACATGAAGCGTTTAGCTGTGACATTTTGCCGTGTTCAGGGGATAATCCCGAATGGCATATTCAAGGTGATGTTTTGGAGGCAATTGATGCACAACAATGGGACTTAATGATTGCATTTCCCCCTTGTACTCATTTGGCAGTGAGTGGTGCTAGACATTTTGAGCAAAAGCGGAAGGACGGAAGACAGAAGCAAGCGATTGATTTTTTCATGAAAATGATTAATGCACCAATCAAATATATCGCAGTGGAGAACCCGGTGGGTATAATGAGCACGCACTATAGGAAGCCAGATCAGTGCATCCATCCTTATTACTTTGGCGATGAATATTCTAAAAAGACATGCTTGTGGCTCAAAAATCTTGAGCCACTCAAGCATTATCCCCATGGTGCTCAGCTTGCTATTGGTGATGAAACACCAAAGGTGACTCATGTGGGTAAAGGCGAGTTCATTACTTTCTCGAGTGGTAAAAGAATGGCTAAATGGTATAACGAAGCTGGAGGGAAAAATGGTGGTCATTTGAGAAGTAAAACCTTTCCGGGTATCGCAAAAGCTATTGCTCAACAATTCTCAAGACAGATAGAAGATAAAATATAGATCGAGGTATGACAGAAGACTTTTCACCATCCCCGCATGAGTTTTTAGTTTCAAATAAAAGTCTTGGTTATAAGCTCACCGAGGCACTTGCTGACTTAGTAGATAATTCGATTTCTGCGGACGCGAAAAATATTTGTGTAGTAATAAAGGACACACACAATTCTCAATTTAGTGTTGTTATAGCAGATGATGGTTGCGGTATGTCTCTCGATGAACTAAGAGAGTCTTTTAGGCCTTCTGTTAATTCTACAAAAATAGATAGATCAAAGAATGATCTCGGCCGCTTTGGAATGGGTATGAAAACTGCAAGTCTTAGTCTTAGTAATGAGCTTCATGTTTTTTCAAATAAGGAAGGGAAGATAAACGGAAGGCTTCTTGATGTGAATCGAATAAAGGAACACGGTAAGTGGGAGCTTGAGATCATCGATCTTAATGATTTTGGAGAACTCAATAAGGTTTCCCAAACGATTAGTACTAGCGGGACCATCATCTATTTGAAGAATTGTCAGTCTAATGACTATTCGGTAGCGTCTGACATAGCAAAGCATGTGAAAAACTACTTCTCAGTAATATATCATCGTTTTCTGAAGAATGGGTTGGAAATTCAGGTAAACTATAATGAAGTAAAGTCAGTCCCGGTAATCCCGAAATCTGCTCAATTTAAAGACTGTAACCCCTTTAAAGACTCTGACTGGGATTACAAGATATGGTTGTTGCCGCCAGAATCGAGAATTCATGAGAAAGACGATGAAGTTAACTTACAACATTTCAATTCATATACCTTGGGGTCAAATATGTTAGACCAGCAAGGGCTCTATTTCTATAGATCAAATCGACTAGTCTCGATTAAAAGTGATTGGTATGATATAGTTCCTAAAACACAGAAATATAGACTTGCTAGAGTAGAAGTTGATATTCCATCTACTGATGATAATATATGGGGTGTCAACGTAATGAAAAACAAGGTTTCCATTCCAAAACGACATAAAGATCATATAAAAGATGTAATCAAAACTGCATATTCAAAAAGTAAAGAAAGAATTTCAGGAGAAGAACGAGATAGGATTACAGAAGGTTGGCAAAAGGACTCTGAAAACCCCTGGTATTTTATTGAAGAGAATGCCATGACATTTCCGAAAATCAATAAAGACCATCCTGTAATACATAGTTTTTTTTCGGAATGGAGCGATAGTAGAATAGAAGCACTTTCAAGTTTTCTCGTTCAGTCCTTCCCAGTAAAGGAGCTCTCGGAATTATATGAGTCAAGTGAAGGCACTAGTTCTAGGGATAATATTGAGAAGATACAACGTCTATTTGAAAGTTTATTGATTGAACTCCGAGCTTCAATGTCTACCGAGGAGGCTAGAAGTCTATTGATGAATAACGAACCTTTCAAGTCTAATTTGAATGATTGAGAATACAGAGAAATACAATAAACAATTGGAAAAAACGGCAAATATGATCGTTCGAATGGTTGATGTTTCGGATCCAGAATATCCGGTTGATCTCGATACCTCAGTTGCTGCTTTTTCAAATCAACTTGGTCTTGACGCAAATGAGCTCAAAAACTTTGTTATTAATTTGTTAGAGCCCGATGAGACAGAGCGAAAGATTGTGAGAATTGAAGAATGTGTTCCATGGGCCAATCAAGCACTTAATAGATCTGGTGCCGCAAGGTTAAGTGCGTATAAATCAGTATTGTATCAACAAAAAAAAGTTGATGTAGCCAAAAGGATAGCATTCGATGTGAAAGAAATACTTGATGGATGTGGCGATCCAAAACAAGAAAGTCCTTTTCTCCACAAGGGGCTCGTTGTAGGAAAAGTACAGTCAGGTAAAACAGGTAACTTTTCGGGGGTAATTAATGCTGCTTACGATGTCGGATATAATATCGTTATCGTACTAAGCGGCTTAACGAATAAACTGAGAGAACAGACTAGGGATCGATTGAATAATGATGTTCGCGAGCTAATAGAGGGGCAGAGTGACATTGCCATGAATGATAGTGATCTAAGTATTTCAACGTATCGTGAATACTTGGGGTATTTTGCGAGTAATAAGGCTCTACTAGTCATTAAAAAGAATGTTTCTGTTTTAAATGCCCTGTTACTGCTTCTGAATTCCGAAGAGTATAAATCATCGTATAGCTCAAAACGAATTCTCATTATTGATGACGAGTGTGATAACGCAAGTATAAGCTCATTTAGTGCGGCGGAAATTCAGCGATACGAACTTGCCGCCGGAATAGATGCGGAGGGAATAGAGGATGAAGATAAACTCAAAGAGGACCTTTACAAAGCAATAAATTTACGAATAAAAGGAGTTTTATCTTCAACAAAGTATTGTTCATATATCGGTTATACGGCAACTCCATATAATGTGGTTGCATCGTCATGGGATGAACTAGATTCAAGAATAGTAATTGACGATTTATTGGATCTACAAGTAGTAAACAGTTCGTTATTTCCAGATCATTTTATTTTCAGGTTAGAGGCCGGGAAAGATTACTTAGGAATAGCCGATTATTTTTCAGATGGCGCTCGGTTTCGAGGAGCAGTAAGCCAAGTTCTAGATTTAGAAGATGATTGTGATTTAGGCGATATTTTATCAGGTCACTTGAATGTTAATCATAACGATTTAAAGAGTTCATTCTATGACTTTCTGTTTGCAATAATAACAAGAAAATACCGAGGCCTAATCAAGCATGGTTCTATGATGGTCCATGTTGATAGAAGGATTTCAAGAATCGATTATCTCGCGCATTGGTTTGAGGAACTTACAGAGGGATTATTAGACTCTCTTTATGATACTTCAATGGCGGATGAGGTCCTAAAGGATTTGAATACAGAATATAGGTTATGGTTGAAAAAATCGAAATCATTGACTGAAGATGTTAGTCATCCTGAGATCATTGAGCAGAAAGTACTATTACTCGAGCTAGAAAAACTACAGGTTATATCTCTTCATAGTAGCAATAGTGAGCAGCTCAAGCATCAGACCCATCAGCTTGTGTATCCTAAGAGCGTTAACGAAGAAAATCGTAAGAACTATGTTATAGTCGGAGGTGATATGTTGAGTCGTGGGTATACGGTAGAAGGTCTAGTTGTAAGTTATTTCATTAGAGTTTCAACTAGAGCCGATAGTCTGTATCAGATGGCACGATGGTGCGGATATAGGATTGGAGAAGAAGATTTAGTTCGCATTTATACTAGTCCAGCAGTAAAAGCATTTACCCGTGGATTAATAAAAATGGATGCTCATTTAGACAAGCAGTTCGTTGATAATCTAAATGCAGAAGATCGAATTTCACCTAGAGATTGGGGACTCAGGCTTTACAGCACAAAAAATGAGTATAGGTTTAGAAACAAGCGATTGCAAGTAACTGATCCAAATAAATTGAGATTTGTTCGTCAAAAAATTGTTTCGGGAGGCGGTAATTATATGCTCAATAAGCTTAGATCGGATTATTCAGGTTCTAAAGAAGATTTTAGTCAACTGTTAGGTGAGTTACATGCCTTATTGAGTAATAGTCTCTTCAAGAAGCATGAGTACAAATTTGAAGTAGACAGACCGCACTTATACAGAACCAAAAGAAAGGGCGCGCAGTTAGTATTAGCTTTTTTAGCAAAATATATTCAGTTGGAAGGAGGTGAGAGTTCTGAGATATCTATTGATGCAATTGTAAATGCGATCGGAGATGGAGAGCTAGATGTGGCGATTGTTGTTCTAGATAAAGAAGTTGAAGGAAGGACCATTAATCAATCTCTTTTCCCGGATGATAATAAGCCACATTCACTTATAGAAAGGGCCTACAGTAGAGAAACATACTGCACTAGGTTGTTAGATAGAGATAAGGAACGCGTTGCCGGATTATTTTACTCACAAGAAGATCTTCACAAACATAGAGCTAAAGAGGCTAGCGAGAGAAGAAAGAATGAGCGTGATAACAGACAGAAATTAAACAGAAGTCTGTTAGCTATTTACCTCGCGAAAAATTCTTCCAAGGAGGAAAACAAAATTGACAATCTAATCCTGTCATACTTGATTTTGGCTGGAAAAAGCGAATTTGTATATGAGCGTTAGTAAAAACTTTAATTTTGGGACAGATTTAAAGGTTGTCTTGACAAAGGACTCTGTAATTGTCAACTGTAATAAAGATATAGCAGAGGCAGACATTCGTTATAAGTTGAGTAGCTTTCCTAGTATTGCTCTAAGCTGGGTTCCTTCAAGTAGACAGTTAATTTTATTCAACCCTACAGGAGGATATATAAACTTCGCAAGTTTGTTTCTCGAAATTTGTAAGTCCTTCATGGGTAATGATATTGAAGGATTCATACTTCATGCTATCAGGGAGCTAAAAAAGATACGAGAGTTTTTAAAAGGGGGTAAAGAATCAAGACGTAGTGATGTTCTGGGATTATACGCCGAAATGCTTGTCTTTAAACTACTATTCTCAAAGATTAAAAATGAAAAGAAAATTTTATCTAGCTGGGGAAGGCCGACAAGACATCCTCAAGACTTTGTTTTTGATGAAACGGCTTATGAGGTTAAGTTCAAAGGACGAGGTAAGGATACCGTTCGAGTTGACAGCGAAAGACAGTTAGACTTCGATGGGGCATTATATTTTGTTATTGTTAGTTCAGACACAAAGTTTGATGCAGAAAGGGAAGAGTGTGACTTTGAAAAACTTTACGATCAGATATTACAGGAATTATCGGAAGAAGGAAAAGAGATATTTCGTTCTAAAATCAAGATAGGTGATGTTCAGTATGATTCAGGTGTACATTTACTAGGTCTTAAAATTTCAACTTTGAGTACGGATGTTCATTTGGTTGATGATGGTTTCCCTAGGATTACTTCTTTAGATCTTCCTGCTGGGGTGAGCAAAGTCACATATTCCCTAAATACAGATTCAATTAAAAAATACATTGATGATGAGTACTTTGAATAAAGAGTATCGTCATTTGAACTCTCGCCTCCAGGCTAATTATAAGGGGTCTGAGGGTACATTGACATACCCGGAAAGTTTCATTTTGGCCTACTTTGACTCAGTGTCGGATTTGTTAAAACGAGCACAGTATATAGGTTCGCACGGGATTACGAGTCGTAGACAAGAATTTCACCTATGGTCGTTTGGTATAAAGGTTGAAGAGTCCTTAGGGGAGAAGGAGATAGAGCTAAGTTTAGTTACCGGTAAACTAGAAATAGGTGAAGAGCCAACCATTATTTCGAGAGATGAGGTTCTTGATATTTCAAAGAAAGGCGTAAACTTCTTTAAAAGTGTAGCTTGGATTAGAGCGAATTCAAAGCATCAGTCCGAGGTTGATTTAGCTAACCAGATACAGGAAAAACTCAGAGCCAAACAAATCAAGAAGGTTAGATTGGTATTCCTAACCAACAATCTGATTGAGAAGAAAATTATTAATAATCTGCAGGGGAAAGTGCTCTTTTCTGTCCAGGATATAGATGTAACTTTAGATATATGGGACCTTCGTCGTAGAGGAAACTATATTAGGTCAGAAGATGACTTTTCCATAGTTAGTGTTAATCAATTTGAGGAGGCCCCGTTAATCGTTAAAGCCAATGTTCATTCAGATGAACAAGGTTATGTAACTTCTTTGTCAGGGCTAGATGTTTTCAATCTGTATGATACTTATCGTACCGATCTTCTTCAGCAAAATGTGCGTGTATTTCTAAGCGCGACACGAAAAGCGAACAAAGAAATGATCAATACGCTGCGTAATGAGCCTCAGAAATTCTTTTTCTACAATAATGGGTTAAGTATAACATGTTCGTGCGTTCAAATCGAGAATGAACGTATCGTCGCCATAAAGGATATCCAAATAGTGAATGGAGGCCAGACTACTGCAACGATTCATTACGCAAAGAAGAAGTACCGCGATATTGATTTGTCCAAGGTTAAAGTCCAGGTTCGACTCATTGAGATTGAAGATAAAACTAACTATGAGGTAACTGTTAATAAAATTAGTGTTGCGAGTAATACACAAAGTGTAGTGTCGCCAAGCGACTTTATGTCCAATGCGAAGATTTTTACTAATCTAGAATCTTTGATTAGTACTTATCCGATTAACACCGGATTAGGTGATGTATTTTACTTTTTTGAGAGGATGAAGGGTCAGAAAAGAGCAGCTGAAATGCAACGCGTGACACTACAGGAGCAAAGGGCCTTTCTGAATATGTATCCTAAAAGATTAACCTTTAGTAAGCTCGAGTTTGCTAGGTGGTGGAATACTTACTCCTTATTTCCACATGTGAGTGCTGCAGGTTCAGAAAAGCAATTTAAGTCTTTCATGAACAATATAGAATCACGGATATTTACGAAACAGGACTACTTTGAGATAGTCGGTTTTGGTAGGGTTTTCACTCGAATCCGTACTGTATGTGGAACTGCAAATGGAAGGGAATTTCCATCGTTAATAGAGGATTCCTCCGTTGGTATGAGCACAAGTATTTATGCTAGTTCGGTCTTTCATCAATTATTCGGAGCTGAAATTGAATATCTAGATGTGTTCGATAATCTTTTTGAAGAAAATTTCTTTGATGAGGTCTTTAAAGAGGTTATAGTGAAGACCTGGTCTCTTATTTCCGAGCATGGTGGAACTAGTGTTCAAGAGCAAACTAAAAAAATAGGATGCTGGGAATTCGTACAGAATAATATTGAGAGTTACTCTCTGATTGAGGAAAGGTATCAATCGCTACAACTTAGAAAAAGAACGAGGCAAGAAATCGATGCTGCATTTCGTGACCCATTGGAAAAAGCCATTAGTTGTTTAAATGTGATGTTTACAAATGATGCAGTTAAAGACGATCTGTTGTCATATGGTCGCTTTAGAAGAGTTGTGAATAAAATTAATGATGGAGATGAGGTATCCTTGGATTTAGTGTTGAGTGCTTTAGATAGAGTCTCTGTCGACCTTGATTTTACCTTTGTTGATAGAATTAAAGATGTGTTCTCTGGAGAATTTAGAGACTTAAATAACTCTTATGTAACTACAGGTCTTATTGATACTGCATCCGTTAGGCAATTGATCGAAAGAGTGAATTAATGATCTAATACTTTAATTATGGCCGGTCGTACAAAACAGCACATTCAAGTTGGTTATTATTTATCCCGCTTTGGCAACGGAAAACCTCCACTAAGTAGCGAAGTCGATAAATGGAAAGAAGTATATGATCTTTTCTTTAACAAGTTAAGTAACGGACGAAGCGTGAAATCTTTTCGAGCCAGTATGCAAAATACCCGTGACGGTTTTGATGGTTACTTCGATAATGGAAGAGAGGGCTGGAAATCTTCTGATGGTTCTCCATCTCCTCTGACTGGGGTTGATAAAGAAGTCTTCGATGAATATGGTAAACTAAGCGAGGAGCAAATCTTTGGAAAAATTCAAGACTTGATCTCACCTATAGATACTTCTTATGAAGCAATAAAGGGAGGAGAACCGCGCTATTGGCTTTTTGCTCCAGGATCAAATGCAAAAAAATGGGACGAGTTTTATAATGAAGGAATAATGGCTATTGCTTGGGACGATATTGGAGACTTGTCTGAATATACTAGCCGAGAAGAAATTAAGGTTGCTCTCGAATCAGCATACGGAGGAAATGGTTCTAAAAAAAATGACATAACTGCGAATGATGATTTTTACAATAAGATTGAAATTGATGATATTGTAATAGTAAAAAAAGGCCTGCACGAACTTCTGGGATATGGCGTAGTGAGATCTGACTATATTTTCGATGAAACGCAATCAGAATATCAGAAAACTCGTAAGGTTGATTGGATACGGAAAGGTAGTTGGAATGTAAATTTCAACCTTGTGAGAAAGACTCTTACGGACATAACAAGTTACCCTTCTGAACAAGATGGGTATGAGAAGTATCATGAATTTTTATTTGGAATAATGCAAGGTGAAAAAAGAAATAGGATTCCTTCAAACTTCATATTCTTCGGCCCACCTGGAACAGGGAAAACCTTTAAGCTCAGAAATGACCTTTTAAATAAGTATAAAGGAGAGAATAAGAGATATGTTTTTACCACTTTTCATCAAGCTTTTAGTTATGAAGACTTTGTAGAAGGGATTAAACCAGTAATGGGAGATACTAAAGGTGAAGTTCAATATAAAATCGAGCCCGGGGTATTTTTAAAGATATGCGATGATGCCAAGAATGATTCTAAAAATCAATACGCCATATTTATCGATGAGATAAATAGAGGAAATGTCGCCAACATCTTTGGGGAGTTAATTACTCTTATTGAACCTGATAAGCGACTTGGTGCTAAGAATGAGATGACTGTTACCCTACCATATTCCAAAGAGGAATTTGGAGTACCTAGTAATCTTGATATAATTGGTACAATGAATACAGCTGATCGGTCTGTTGAAGCTTTAGATACAGCACTTCGTAGGAGGTTCAGTTTTCAAGAAATTCTTCCTGAACCTGAGTTGATTAAAGAAGTATTAGGTGAGAAGTCAATCTTTAGTGGGATTAATCTCAATGAGGTACTCGAGAGAATTAATTTCCGTATTGAAAAGTTAATAGATCGTGATCACACCATAGGACATGCTTATTTTTTAAAGCTTAAAGAAGTTGAGGATTTTAAGGCTGGTTTAGTTGATGTATTCTGTGATAACATCATGCCCTTACTCCAAGAATATTTCTACAATGATTATCCGAAGATTGGCTTGGTTCTGGGAAAAGGCTTTGTTCAGGTTCTAGACAATGATAAAAAGGAAGTGAAATTTGCTGATTTCGATGCTGAAGGCAGCGATGACTTCATGGAGAAAGAGTTATACCGGCTCAGAAGTAAGGAAGAATTGCTTGAAGGTGATGCCCTCGAAACAGCTCTTGAGACATTGATGGGAGTTAAGAATTATGACTAAGATTCAGGTTTTTGAGCATCAGTCAATCTCGTATACTGGACGATATGCTATACCTGAGTTTAATCAAAAGCAATATCATGCCATTGAGTTATACTTTCAGAAGAATGAGCGAACTCCTTTTTTTGATTTGATTCCAAAAGGGGTACGATTCAAATCTTATGTAGGTGTAATTCAAATAGGAGATTTAGTCATTGAAGTATTGCCAAAGGCAGATCGCAAAAGACAATCTTCAGCTTCAAAGGAGACCTGGCAAAACATTTTGTTGGATATGCTTCGTACCTGTGAACTCCTAAAAGCAAGGCAGAGCTCGAATGCGAACCTCGGACTAAAGCGCAACTCCATTCTAGAATTGTATTTTATTTTGTTTCTAGAAGAGCTTGAAACACTGATGAAAAAAGGGTTGATCAAAAAGTATAAGAGCCATCAATCACAGCAGAAATCCCTCAAGGGAGCGCTGATTTTCAGTGAACAGATAAAAAGAAATCTTGTCCATAAGGAGCGTTTTTTTGTGAGGCATCAGACCTATGATAAGAACCACTTGCTCCATCAGATTCTACATGAGGCCTTGTTACTCATTGATCGCTTAGATGCTTCAGGAGGATTAAAAGATAGAATTGGGCGTTTGTTATTGGATTTTCCTACCGTAGATAGCCGAAAGATTACCGTGAACGATTTCGATCGAATAAATAACAGCCGAAAACATTCTCCGTACGAGCGTAGCTTGGAAATTGCCAAACTTTTATTACTCAACTTCAGACCAGACTTAAAAGCAGGCAACCAGGATATGATAGCCTTGATGTTTGATATGAATACCCTTTGGGAGGAATACATCTTCAGGCTACTTAAAAGAGAATTAAGACGTGATTGGGAAGTCCATGGACAGAAAAGAAAACGCTTTTGGGAGAAGAAAGTGATTAAGCCAGATATTGTTCTATGTAATAGAGAAAGCGGCGAAGTATATGTAATTGACACAAAATGGAAACTCCCGGAGAAGAATAAACCGTCGGATAGTGATCTTAAGCAAATGTTTGCCTACAATCATTATTGGAAGTGTACACACTCTTTGTTGCTTTATCCGTCTGACTCTACTGAAAGTGGAATGAAGGGAGGTTATAGCGAGAAGGTTTTAATCAATAAAACTGAAAAGGACCACTATTGTAGTATGGGGTATCTCGATCTCGTTGAGTATAATCAGAACGAAGGTTGGAACCTGTCGTCAGCTGTTTTAAATATGTTGGAAATTAATCCTTACCACTCAGCGGTTTAATGCCTTTTCTTTCGTAGGACCTCCGAGACTGTTCTCTTCTTTTGTTAAGCTTCTCTTCTCGCTTGAGCCGAACCTCCTCGGTTTTGACCTTTTTATCAAGTTTACTCTTCTTCTTCTTCTTTTTCTTTTCTCTGTTTTCAGCTTCCTGTTTTCGTCTTTCCTTGAACTCCCTCTGTTTTCTTTTGTTTTCTTCGACCTCTTCTTTAGTGTAGTAACGGGGTCCCTGTGTTTTAATAATTGTTCCTCCCATATCGGAAAATACTAAAAACTTTATTAATGAAGGGTTTAAACCTAAAAATTAAGCTATGAAAAAAAGATTGAGATGCGTTAATTCTGCATACTTCCTTTTACATTGATTTTAAAGCAAGTTATCAATGGATCAAGAATTTCAGTTTTTAGTCAATTACAGATTGTTAGCAAAGGAGGGTGGTAGTCTTTTTTGGTTCATGCCAATAGACTACTTCAGTTACGCAGATTTGGTGGAGGTGATTAAGTCTTGTCCCACACATTCTTTGACTGTGGTAACCTATTACGATAGTGTGGTATCTCTATTGGAATTGATTCAACCTCACGTTAAACAGCTTTCTTGGATTAGACTAGGACTTGATTCGAAAGAGTTTCGTTACAAGGCTGGTTTAATTGTGACTCTCATTTTACACCTTTTTGTTTAAAGGTGGGTATTGAACCTTGGGACGAAGAAGCTTTCGAATACTTCGAGTGGTTGGAAGAGCAGGCTTTGAGTGAGTTGACTGAAGTTTGGAATTGGTCGAGTGCCGCTTAAATTAACCCTAGAAAGGACTATTTATAAATCAAACTGGTTCAGTGAGTCTAGATATGATTCTATGACATTTCCTATCTTACATGGGTCCGTATTTTTCGGAATAACATAATCAAATCATAATGGCAGAGTTTGTAACCGGAAGGAGACTAGGTGAAGAGGTATATGACATCATTTTTAACGCACGAAAGCAACTACTCATAGTATCACCATTCATAAAGTTGGATGACTATTTTAAACGTGAAGTATTTAATAAGCATAAATCAAATGCTGAGCTTCATATAATTATTGCGTTTGGGAAAAACGAACATAACCCTAGCAGAAGTTTCAATAAGAGTGATTTCGAGTATTTCAAGGAGTTTAATAATATCTCAATTGTATATGTTCCGAATCTTCACGCTAAGTTTTATGCGAATGAATCTAAAGGTATAGTGACCTCAATCAATCTCTATGATTACTCATTTAGGAATAATGTTGAGTTTGGAGTTTTGAGTGAAACCAGATTTTTAGAGATAGGTGGAGCCTCTTTAG
>Ga0206127_1002993_pt1 | contig 16074 bp, 15 predicted proteins | sample Helgoland_Spring_6_FD_148646 | JGI IMG/M metagenome (GOLD analysis project Ga0206127, IMG submission 148646) | Pelagic subsurface seawater microbial communities from Kabeltonne, Helgoland, North Sea - Helgoland_Spring_Bloom_20160419_1 | ecosystem: Environmental > Aquatic > Marine > Epipelagic ...
GATTGTAACACCACCAAGAATAGTAATATTCGCACCCAAATAGCAATCATCCATGATATTAACAGGCGCACTAGATGATCCCTGTTTTGCTAGAGCTCCAGTACCATCAAATATATGTTCATTAGTATATATCAAGCAACCTGTCCCAATTTCAACATCATTACCAATAATGACATTATTAAAATTATAAAGCTTCGAAAATTCACCTATTTTTGATCTCTTACCGATGGTTAAATTTGAAGAATTTGCAACAAATACACTAGCCCTAACAATACTCTTTTCACCAATATTTGCTCCAGATTGCCTTAAAAGCTGTGTTCGAATTTTTTCAAAAGATGATGATACAAATCCTATTTTAATGAAACGTAGGCTAAAAGATTTAAACAAACGATAATTAATATCAAAAAAAAGCTGCTTAATTCTGTAAAACAAGTTTCTTACTCCCAATTGCTCGTCCTCCCAAAAAAGGTAGATCCATTAATAACAGTTCATTTTCATATCGCGGGTGAAGATCACAGCGATTATCTCCATGAAATGGTGGAGGATTAAAATGCTTAAGGTGCTCAATTTTCTTTCCTGAAGAAAATTCATAAACTTCCATTTTTGAATATTTATTAGGATAAGTATCTGTTATTAAATTTCCATTTGGTAAAAAGGTAGGATGACCATCACTTTTAGTTTTAAAATAATAAAACCTATTTTTAGTATTAAGGTCGAAATGCACATACCCAGATCCATCAAAATAACCAATTTTATTTGTACCAATAAAAGCCGGATGGCTAAATGTTGCACCAGGGTTAAAAGTATATATTTTATCTGCAATCAGATCATAAATTACAGGTTGAACAAATCTCTTATGTTTGTTTTCAAAATTATAAGTTGTTAATATTAGAGAGCAATTATCATTCATAACTATGTGATTTAAATACCCACCCTGAGGGAGCCTCAATTCTTTTTGTATTCTTTCTAATTTTATTATTGATAAAGTATTTTTACAATTATAATCCAGTATTCCAATAGCGTCTTTAAGCTCACTCGCCATTTTTCCATAATATCCATAACCACGTCTTTCGCTCCATAATCTTTCGAAATCAATTGTAAAAGTAAAATCCATTTCTATATTTTTAGACCAAAAAGGCACATCACAAAAAATTTCAACTTTATTATTTAAGTTTATAACTCTGTGAATTAGTTTTCCATTAACGCAATCATTAAAAGCAAGATCATCTCCATACAGTTGCAATCGAGATCCTAATTGCCAGTTTACAGCATATGAAGAATATAGTTCCCGAACTTTATTTGTTTTTAAATTAAGTGACATTATTTTACATTTTTGCGTGTCATTTTTGGGCATGACGCTTACTTCATGAAAGTATAATTGATTATTTCTTATTGAACGAACATCATAATACCCAATAAACCAATGCATCCCTTTTTTTGAATGGACTCTAAGGCCTATTGTTTTACGTTTAAAAATTGAAAATATAAACCAACCAAGAAATCTAGATATTCTTATCAATTTAATTTTAATGTTATACACTTTTTTGTCCAACAGCAAAAAAACAAAATGCACTTAAAATATGCTCAATTCCTCTAAAGGGCAAAGAGCGTTGGTACTTGACTGTATAGCCATTTTCCAAAAGTAAATGCCTTAAAGACGCATGATCATAATAGTGTTTATGATCATTATCTCGTAAATAGCCTTTTTTTCCGGGTACTAGCACTATAATTTTCCCATTTTCTTTTAAAACTCTATTGCATTCTAATAATAATGGTATTGGATTTTCTATATGTTCTAGTACATTATCTAAAATAATTGTATCAAAACTACATTTTTCAAAAGGTAGCTTGTCATAATCCATGAGTTTAGCTTTTAAACCACGTTCCACGCAAAATTTTACACACTCTTCATTAACATCAACGCCTACACTAGATGGCATATATTCTAGAAACAGCCCAATACCACATCCAACATCAAGAACTTTGCCAAGAGTGTATTTTTTTATCCACTTATAAACTATATTTCTTCGGTACATCATTCCACGCCAACTTATTTTATTTAAATAAGTGAAGTATTTTAAATGATCCATTCTAATCTCCAAGATGTATTGAGTTTATTATATCATTCGTTGAACTACGAGCTGAAACAATCAATATTAACAAAGTTATAAGGCATAGCTTATATATACCGTTTTTATCATTATTAAGTGTATGGGCAACAAAGAATGGGTACAAACTGAAACAAACATTAGTTAATCTATAACTAAATATTGATACGCTAGAAAATGAAATAAAGACCACTATTGAAAATAAAAATGAATACCCAAACAAATCAAATTTTAGTCCATTTTTAAAAACATACATCAGTAATAAAAAACATATAAATGCCAGTTGATTGAAGTTACTTACAGATTGACCATAATCTTTTCGATCCCAATTTAAATATATGTCAATCCTTGGGTCTATAAAGGTCAAAAGATGTAAACTAGAAGCAATTGCAAAAATGCCAAGGAATGGAATAATCTTTTTAAAGCCTCTGTTTTGATTGTAATATTTATAAGAAAGTAACATTCCAGTAAGTGCAAATGATGTAAAATGAACAGAGCCTGCGAACAAATAAATAAAGTATCGAATGATCGTGGGAAATGTGTATGCATACAATGCTAAGTTAATAGCAAGTGAAACTCTCATTTGGGAAAAATCTCTCACAACAATCAAATGAATCAACAAAATTGCAAGCGTTGTACCAAAATTTACGTTAAAATATTTACATACCTTGAATAACAAAAATAAATTAATCGCACCAATACAAAATAAAAAGCCTTCAAATGGTAGGTGTAAAAAATTCCCCAACTTTACAAGAAGATTATATCCTGGGTCAAAAATAAATCCTAAATCATGATAGATATAATCATATTTATAATTCAGAATATCTACCCCACCAGATCTCATCATTCCAATCAAATAAATTATACTCGCCAAAAATAGTAAAAGTGGTGAAAAAATATTTTTGAAACGTTTAACGCTTGATAAAATTAAAATAAATTTCAAAAATGAAACTAATTTAAAATAGAAAAATTGAAACGCAAATGTCATTAAGTTACCAAAAAAATTTAATCTTTGTATTGAGCACTACCAAATCAACATGTCGAGTCAATTAGAAGATATAATTTAAATTTAAAGAATTTTTATCAACCATTCTTAATATACTTATATAATTAATCATTTTCTATTTGTTCTTGCAAAATGTTTCTTCTATTTTATTTTAGTCTCAGCTGTTATTATCAAAAAACATCTTAAATGCTTTATCAAATTGTTGCGTGTAGTACTTTCTTTTCCTCATGAGTTCAGAAAACATTAATTTCGGATCACAATTTATTGGAAAATGAGGTAAATTTAAATGTTGGGACCATTTTTCAGGTAATTGATCATTTTTTAAGCTTATAAATACTACAGGTTTAGATGTTAAAATTGCATCGAAAGCTGATGTCGAATATGTAACCAATACGAGTTCATGCAATGAGCATCCAAGCTTTATATCTTCTTTACCACCATCTATAGAAAATCTTGGATTAATCGCTGCTAAATCATTAAAAATCAAAAGTTCGTTTTCAGATTTCCAAACAGGATGAGGGCGAAATGTTATTTTAAGCTTTGGATTGAAGTTAAGATGTTTTATAAAAAAATCCTTTTTTTGTCTTTGGCGGTCATGTAATTCTTGCGTGTCGAATATTTTTGATGAATCATTATCCAACCAAATAAAACTATTAACCTTTCCATAAGTTGTGTTTGTAATATAATCTGAAAAACTCTCAAAATACCACTTAGGTGTAAATTTTTTATAATATTTATTTTCTTGTATAGACGTATTCACATCAAATGTTGGTAAATGAAACATAGTAGATGAAGGTCCATATCCAAAAACTTGCACATATTGATTGTTAATTTTTTTATTTCTTTGTTTTTGAATTAATTGCATTTCATATGTTGGCAAACAATGCTGACACTGAACATGAATAAGTTTTCTACTGCTAATTATTTTTTTAAAAGCCATTGGAGTAGAACGTGTATCAGCGTCTGTATAAACATCCGGTAACTTAAAATTTCTAATTAAATAAATTATAATAATAGTTAATATTATTAAGTGAAAAATATAACTAATACATTTATTCATAATCAAGATATGAATATAGCTATATAAGTTATTATTTACAGAAAGACTTTTGTGGCTATCTCTTATCAGCGGCCAAATTAGATAACTATTTCCATCAATTTTAAATTGAACATACAGATTTGATTTAATTGTATGTAAAAAAATACAGTTAGAATTTTTATTATAAAAATCGGCTGTCATTCTATTAAGATTACGAACTGTTGAAGCTACAAAAATCATTTAGAAATATCCAAAATATATATTAAGCTTATAATTGCCATTAACAAAGAACAGTACTCCTTTTTTTTCATAATAGATGGTGCATCAATTAGCTTAGGTAAAGAACATACGAAAAAAATTGTTGAACAGACCAAATAAGAGAGTATATAAAATTTGAAATTTTGTGAAAAATAAGATATAATCGTAAATATTAGCACCATAGTAAAATCAATTTGGCTACGCTTTAAAATAAAGTTATTTGGGGATATGCGAATTTTAATAATGCCTGGAATTGTTGCATAGCCCCTGAGTACATTCTTCAGAACTAAAACTCCAAGCATAATGGCCATTAACTGATATTCATCACCTAAAATTTCTAAACTTATTAGTTTGAAAGTTATCAGGCTTACAGCCACACTAAATAAAAAGAGAAAAGAAAAAAAATAATCTAAAGAATATAGCTCTTTTGATTTTTGATATATTAAATTTATTTGTTTTTTACACATTAATTTTTTTGGATAAACTAAGAGATTTTCAAACAAATAACTCTGTGCAGGAAATGTAAATATCTTTATTAAGGGCCTTAATGCTGAAGTAAATGTATTGGCTCTAGCAACTATTCCAACAGACTCTGTCGATAGTAATAATGATGAAATAAATATATCCATTCTTTCTGTTAAAGTAGTAACAAGTCTTTTTTTTATTCCTACATGTAAATAATTCTTCAAAATAAATAATATATAATTGGTAGCTCTATTTTGAAATAATCTATAATTCAAAATACCATCAAGAGTGTAAAATATTAAACCAATTAAAACACAAAATGATTCTATCGCTATGAAAAAAAGTATCGAAGGATTAAAGATATCCTTATAAAGCATAAAATAAGACAATAAATAAATAAAACTTCTTAACCATATCTGTTGAGAGGGTTTAATATAATTTCGCGTTAAAAGAAGGTAATCCGTCACACCTTCAATATCTTGGTAAAGTATAAGATTTGAAGAAAGAATTATAAAAGTAAGCAATACACTTAACTCTAATCCACATAGATTTAAAAAAATACTTATCAAAATTAAAATTAACAATTTTAAAATATAAGATGTAATAAATAACTCATATATTTTTTCCGGATTACGTTTAATTATTCCTGGCTTTTTTTTTAATGATAAAGCATACGGAGTACCCAGAAAAATGATTAATGGTATTGCATATAAGCCAATTATTGCTTTTTCACCAAATATTGATAAATCATAAAAAAAAGTAGGTATTATTCCTACAATCAAAAACATTGAAGATAGAGACAAAAAATATGTATATTTTGTGTTAAATCTCAATTAAAATCCTCTTCATTTTATCAATTATACTTTTAGTATTTCCAAAGTGTGAAAAATATTTTGCTAATGATATTTTATCTATTCTGCCAAAGATTATATTTAAATAGAATTTAAATATAATTAAATATTGTTTAAATGATAATGACTTTTTATTTATGTGATTATCATTGATACATTTGATAAGCTCATTTGAAAAATCAAACATATTTGTTTCATAAAAATAATCTTCAATTATCTTATATTTTTCTTTTTCAGGAAAAGTTTTATTCTCTCTTAATATTTTTTGAATTTCATCATAATCATTCAGCGCATAATCTGATATTAAAACCGGCAATCCACAAACAAAGGGACTATTTGGATCTGATATAAGCTTGATCATAGTTATGACGTCAGCATTAAATCTTATTGCATCAATCGCCACAGTACTATCAAAATGTAAAACTGTATTACAAGATTGTAAATCTTCAGATAAAGATTTACTGGAAAATTCAATATTTTCTTCAACCCCCACATATGAACTCGTACATTCCTCAGGATGAATTCTCAATATCACAGATATATTTTTGGGTATTATTGACAATACAGCATTTACAGCACCAACCTTTTTTATATCTAAATCTAAAATTTCATTCAAATTATTTATGCGACTTTTATATCGTGATAGCACAGCTTCTCTACCTTGTTTATTATTTCCAAAGGATGCATTTGTAACAATAAGAATTTTATTATTTTTCTCAGAAATGATATTTCTTTTATTGATAATATTTTTTTTTAAATTAAATCTTGGATGTCCCGTAATTAAAGCTTTGTCGCAATTATTATAATAAAGAAATTTTTGCTGCTTACCCCAAAGAAAAATATAGTCAATTAAATCAGTAAGTTTAGGGGGGTATCTAGTAGCTAAAGAACAGCCATTGTTCCAATCTATTGCTCCCTCTTCATCAATAGATATGATTGTAAATTTCTTTTTTTTCAACTTTTTATATAATTTGTCAGATTGGATAGGGTGATATCCCTTATCTAGATATATACCTTGGTTATCGGAAAGTGCCAATTCTTGAACTAAAGGCTTATAGCCTAGTATGACAGCATATCCTTGATCTTGACATATTTTTGCTAAACTTTTTTTCCATTCAAATTCTCTAGCTGAAATTTCAATTGGGATAAATATTTTTGTCAATCTAAATTCTCTTTATCACTGCATCTAAGTTTTTAATAAATTCATCACTTTTTATAAATTTTGGTATAAGATTTATTCTTTCATATTCACTAGTTCGATTGACGAAAGATCTTCTTATGTTCTCAAAATATAATAATTCATCTTTAAATATGTTTTCAGAATAGACAAAATCAAAAGAACGGCGTTTGCCCATATCAATACCTTTCATTTTTGCAACATAGCAAGGTAACAAAAGAATTTTACCAACTAAATATTTTAATTGATACATCTGCTCTTCATTATAATTAAAAGGAATTTTCAAGGAGACCCCATTTCTTGAATGGTGACGCATCTCTTGATTTGAAATTACCTCTTTTAAAAAAACTTTCTCCTGCTCTAATCTATAATATGGCTCAGTAATCTTAGCTGGCCTTCTAAGGTGGAGCTGGCAATCTCCATGCAACAGCAAAGCACTATCAAAAATACCCAGTGGAAATAAATTTACATCTCTTCCAGTCAATGAACCCTCATTAAGTATAAAAAATGCATGGTGCGATAGAGGATCAATTTTTTTAAAATTGTTTTTGAATTTTCTAATTTCATACACGGCATCAAGTAAAATATTAGGATTAATCATCACAGAATCTTTAAGTGCAATAATACAGTCGATATCACTCCAACCTTTTATTACTTCTCCATCAGCCAAACTACCAGTAATAACTATATGACTAGTGAATTTTCTAAGATTTTTTAGCATTGTATTAAAAATCTTATTCACATCCATCCAATACGTATCATTAATATTTGAATTCGCCCTAGTTTTCATTACTTCAATATGGTCAACACTACCTTGATGCTTAGTTTCATAATTTTTCTCAAGATGGTAAGAGAATATTAGCGAAGTATTTTCAATCAACAGTTTAAGGTACCATGGCTTTTGGTCCCAATTTATTTCATTTTCCCAATTTGTTATTAACTCTATCTGTTTTAAAATTTGCTCTATCACTTCAATAAATACCCAAATCTAAGTGGGCTGAAGTATTTAAGAGATTTAATTTTATTTATGTCTAAAGTTGATATCGTTTTAACTTTTGCATTCATAATTATTAAAATATTTGGTGGAAAATAATGATCTAATACCGGAATATCAGAATTAATAAGTTTCAAATTTAATCTATTTTGGTTAATTAAATATTGATAATTATTAAGGTGTATCAACAACAAAGGATGAAAATTTGTTTGTTTTTTGTTTATTTTTATCATAGTATTTGAGTAATATGTAAAATTTATATCATGATCTATAATTGAACTATTATTTTCATATTTTCCATATATTAATTTTAACACATGATTAACTAATATGATACTTTTATCTCTGGATTCTTTATAAACATATCTGAATTCTTCAATATCAAAATTTTCGTCATTTTCTAATTTACTTCTATAATTTACAATTTGATCATATGTTTTTTTATAATTGCTATCTACTGAACGCATGGCATATCTAAAGCTATGCCCAAGAGAATATAAAATTCCCATGACTTCATTTAAGCAAATAACCTCCATTGAAAGTAAAGAATCAAGTCGTCCTATTCGTTCAGGCACCCAATCTATAATTGATATCAAATCCCTATAATACTGGTCTTTTTTATCAAATAAATTAATTTCAGGACAATCTCCCCCTTTTTCTATTATATTAAAATCTTCTATGCAGTGAATATTTAAATATACTTCTTTAGTTATAATTATTATATTTCCACCACGCAATGCATCAACCAAATCCTCAATCTTTTCGAGTTCATAATGTATCTCTTTTAGGTCTTTGCAGTCAGTAACAATGATCATTAAATCTATATCAGAAAACTTATTTGATTTTCGGGTACCATATTCAATGAGTCCTACTTCTATATTTTTTTCTTGTAATTTTTCAAAAAATATTTTTATTAAATCAGTCATTATAAGCTCTAATCAAGACACTTATTAAGTCTAGGTCACGCTCTTCATCAATTTGGAACATTGTGTGATTGGGCATTGCATGTACACCAATTTTTCCACCTAACCTGTTATTAAGAGTTCTTAATATTTTTGGTTTAGTTAAATAAAATGATCCATTTTCATGATATTTCTTTCGTATTTCTTGTCTTCTTTTCCTATCCGTATAATCATAATTAATTGATGTAAATTCACCTTCTGATTTTTCCCAATAATTAAAGTCATCAAAAATATTACAAGAAAAAAGAGAATCTAATTTCTTAACAAAAAAGCTTTCAATTGCTTTATCAAAATCTTTACTTGATCTAACTGGAGATGTTGCTTGTGCTAAAACTAAAACTTCAGGTTCAAAGCCATCTTCACATATAACGTCCAATGCATGAAGCCAGGCACTCTCAGAACTAGCTTCATCTCCACTAATAGATTTTGGTCTTTTAATAGTTTTAGCTCCAGATGTTTGTGCGACAGAAAGTATTTCATCACAGTCTGAAGTTACATATACACTATCAATTTTACTACTATTTAACATTTGCAAAATAGTCCAGTTTATCAATGGTTTCTCATTTATATTTATAATGTTTTTATTTGGGATAGCTTTTGAACCTCCCCGCGCTGGAATTATTCCTATAATCATAAATTCAAAGTCTCCCAAAATTCCATCAAATCACTATAAACTTTTATGTTTTTTTCAACTAAGTAAGATCGTTTAATCACATGCCCAGATTGCACAAACGCAAAATCAATATTTGCTTTTTTTGCTGCTTGGTAATCCGTTATATTATCTCCTATAAAGATATGAGGACCTTCTACTTTTGTTTTTATTAATTCTAACAAGCCACTATTAGGTTTTCTACAATTACATCCATCATCAGGCAAATGAGGGCATACATAAAAATTCATTGGCATATAAATATTTTTGTTTATACAATTATGAATTTTAGATAATTCTTTTTCTTTCAATAATCCGCGGCCGATTGGCGATTGGTTAGTTGCAACACTTACCTCTATACCTTCAAACTGCATACTTGCGATTGCTGATAATGAATTTGGTATAAATATGAGTTGTGAAGAACTTAATACATAATCATGCCTCAATTTATTAATCACACCATCACGGTCTAAAATTACGCTCCTATAATACATTTAAAGATTGGAGAGCTTCATAACCCTCTGTTGTCCCAAAATCAATTACTTCTGAATTTAATGTGTGTATTTTAAAATCAGCAAATTCGTTCCAAGAGGTAAATAATTCTTCTACTGATAATGGCTTTATTTGTTCATTTAAAAAGCTTGCAGGAATACTTGCTATACCTGAATAAACTAACGAATTATAAATTTTATTTGAAATAGACCCCCGAGAAATTTCCAGTTTGTTATTTTTTAAAATAAGATTGCCATATCTATCATTTATTAATACCGAATGTGCGCACAGTATTATACTTTTATCTAAATTATCAAAAAGAAGATCTGGCAAACTTTCACTCCAATAAGTATCTCCATTTAAGACTAAATATCTTTGGTTTTTACTTAACAATAACTTACGTTGCACATTTAAAATAGCACCACCAGTGTTAAGTGGTTTGTCTTCTATAATGAATGAAACATCCAAATACTCTTTTTCTTTAATATATTTTATAATGTAATCATGTTTATATCCAACAGAAAATACTATATTTTTGATATTATGCATTTTTAAATATTCAATGATATAATCGATAAACTTACCATTTTGAAATTTACTAAGGATTTTTGGAAGCTTACTAATTTCACGAAACCTACTCCCTATTCCCCCACATAACACTATTGCAGTATCACACCTCATATAGATAGCGTTCTGCTATAGAGCATAATAAATGTCCAAACATGATATGAGATTCTTGAATGTATGCAGTATCAATTGATTTTACCTTGAGAACAACATCTAGAGTTTCAGTTAATCTAGAAATATCAGATTCTCCTGTTAGCATTATTGTTTTAAGGTTTTTTTCTTTTGCAGCCTTTAGCCCTAATAAGACATTTTGTGATTGTCCAGATGTTGATATCCCGATTGCAATATCACCTGCATTTCCCAAAGCTTGTATCTGTCTCTGAAATAAGTTTTCAAAACCGTAGTCATTCCCAATTGCGGTTAAAATTGATGTATCAGTAGTTAATGCTACAGCGGCTAATGGATTACGATCAAATTTCAATTTAGATACAAATTCTGCTGCTATATGTTGGCTATCTGCTGCACTACCACCATTTCCAAAAAATAATAGTTTACCTTTGGATTTTAATGCATCAGCTATAAATTTTCCAGATTTATCTAGTTTTAGAATAAGGTCTTTATTAAAAGTGCGATTAACTACTTTTATATGATCTTTTACATACTCTTCAATAAAATCAACCATTATATAAATCCTCAAGTTTTTTTAAATCAATTCTAAATCCTTCACCTAAAGCTTTATGACCTTGCCATGTTTCCACAATAAAGGTTTGATCATCTCTTACATTATTGATCACATGCTGAAAATCAACATCGCCTTGACCTAGCATTACTCCCTCACCATTTAATCCACTTGCATCACTCATATGAAAGTGTGAAGTCACAGGTAATAATTTATTAAACATTTCCTTGAAATTCATATTAAAATAATTGCACAGCATGGATAAATGGGCAGTATCTAAACAAATTCTTACATTAAAATTTTCACAAAAATTCAAAATTTCTTCTGGTTTACAAAAAATGTTTTGATACCTCTGCCCTCCAAAATGCCACGGAAATGGCGCCATGTTTTGAATTAAAATTTCAGTATTTTTTGTGTCTAATTTTTGTAAAGATGAAGCTACTTGTTCATACAAATATTTTTTTTCAGTTTCATCTCTAAATTTATGAGTTGAAAATCCACCAACATTACTAACTATACCAACTTTTTGATCTGTACCAATTCTGCATCCAATTTCAGAAGTAAAATCAATAACCCGTTGTAAATTTTTTATACTTTTATTTTTTTTATCTAAATCTTCAGCACATAAATCTAACAACTCACTATCTTCAAATAATTCGGGCGCATGAACAATAATTTTCTTGTTTGACAGTTTTTGCCAAGACTCATCTGGTATTTTACGATTTAAATCACTGTAAGATATATGGAATTCATATGTTTGTGCATTGAAACGTTCATGAAGATTGAATACGTCATGGGGCCTAACAGGTATGCCCCACATCATATTTGATTGATTTTTAAATAAATTGATATTACTAGGTTTTACAAAATCTGATGAAAATACAAAATCATTTTTCTTTACATTTCGCTCTAATTTTTTACTTTTAAGCTTATCCAGTGTTAATGAAGAAATTCCTTGGCCTGGGCTTTTAATGATTAAGTTTTCTCTTTTAACGACTTCTCCTGCTCTCATATCTTTATTATAAATAAGACTTTTGCCTAAGTTTTCTTTATTTAATTTAGCACCTTGTGATAATGCTCTTGTAGTTATTCTAGAGGGCCCCAGTGCAATTTCCACATCTCTAATCATATCAACCATTTCTTTAAACTCTGTCGGCAATAAGCTTGCCTGATGATCTGGGCCTTCCAAATTTTTGTCTTCCGTTAGATGTCTTTCAATTACTGATACGCCCAACGCAACAGCCGCGACTGAAACTGCAATACCTCTCTCATGTCCGGAATATCCAACTGCAGCATTAAATTCTTTCAACGACTTTATATAGTTTAACTGAATATCATGTAAAGGCGCTGGATAAGTGCTATTGCAATGTAATAAAGTATAATTTGCATTTTTAGATTTCAAAAATTGAGTTACTAATCTTATATCCTCAGTAGAAGACATTCCTGTAGATAAAACCAATTCTTTAGAACTTAAAATGGCAGCCTCTATAAGTTCAAGATTATCAAAATCAGCGCTAGCGATTTTTATTCTTTTTACACCTAGCTCTAGCAAAAAATCTAATGATTTAATATCCCAAGGAGTACACATATATTCGATATTATACTTTTCACATGTTTTCTTCAATTCTTGGTGAATCTCTTTATCAAATTCATATTTTTTTATAATTTCTTTTGTATATTCGACACCTAAGTCTTCAATGTTATTTTTTTGATCCCTATATACCGCTTTTAAGTTTCTCAATTGAAATTTAGCAATATCGGCTCCTGCAAATTTAGCTGCTTCAATCAATCTTTCAGCTCTTTGAATGCAACCATTATGATTGTTTCCAATCTCTGCAATAATAAGTGTCTTATTCATTTAAATATTCCCAATAACCCTTGTTCCACCTGTATCAATACGTATTCTCTCAACTTGGATATTTGAAGCTTTGCATGCACTAAAAAACCTCAAATGAGCACTCATAGGTACAAACATTAGCAAAAAGCCACTACCACCAGCTCCAAGCAAACGTCCCCCATCAGCTCCAGAATTTAAAAGTAAATCATACATATTATCGATTGTTTGATTTGATATCTGAGACCCCATAGCTTTTTTATGTAACCATCCCTCATGCATTAAGTTCCCTAACTGATCCCATTTTGACAATCCAAAAATATCCAAACACTTGTCAACTAATCCTATTATTCGAGACATTTTTTCAGTGTATTCAATTTCTTTATTATTTTTTAATAACTGTTCATGAACTTCAGAACTTTGGCGTTGTTCACCCACTCTAACAATGAATAATGCAGTCGAAAGCAAATCTAATTTTGGTTGGTCTAAAGCTAATTTTTGAACAGATATTCCTGAACGTGTATATTTAGTATAGCAAAGGCCACCAAAAGCTGCTGGAATGAAATCTTGCCAACCGCCTAAAATATTTGTATCAACTCGCTCAATTTCATAGGCTAGTTTATAAATCTCATCTTTCGTCATTTCAAAATTAGATAACTCTGACAATGCCTTAACTAATGCTACTGTAAGGCTTGAACTACCACCTAAGCCGGTGCCTGGGTCAAAATCACAATTAATTGATAAATTGAAACCAAAATCTAAAGAAAATTTCTTTATTGCATTCACAACTAGTTTTAATATTTTACCCTGATATTTTTCCAATTCATCTAATTCGAGAAGCAATTCTTCGCCGGTATTGAATGAACTAATGTATATTTTTTTATCTGTCCTAGGCTCAATAACGACCATAGCATATTTTTGAATTGCTAAATTAATTGTAAATCCAGTTCTATTTTTAAACCAATTTGCCAAATCTGAGCCACCCCCAGCGAAACTGATTCTTGTAGGAGCAATAGTTGTAATAGAATTCTTAACTCGTTTACTTAGTTTTGGGAAAACCGCACTATCTGAATAAACATCAACAATCTCATTATTTTTGTTTAATACTGGTATTTCACCTTTTGATGTATCGAATTTCAAAATATCATCAAAATTTCTTTGATCTAGATTAAAACATACCGAATTTTTATTATAAAAATCTTTTACAATTTTTGGATTTTGTCTTGCTTTTATAATATATCTTCTTGAATCCCCCTCAGTAACTGTACCTAAAAATTTTTTATCAGAGGAAATTACAAATAATGCTTTATATTTTGTACAATCTAATCTTCTGATAAATTTATCGTAAGAATCATTTTCATGAAGAATATAGTTTTCTAAACTGACTTTTAACATTTCAGTTCACCTCATAATATCTCTTGTACCAATCTACAAAGTTGGCAATACCACTTGTAATATCTGTAGAAGGTTTAAAGCCAGTGATGCTCTCGAGTTGTTTTGTATTTGCCCAAGTTGCAGGAACATCACCAGCTTGCATTGGCATGAAATTTTTTAATGCTGACTTCTGCAGTGCTAATTCTAATGCTTCTATATATTTCATCAATTTTACAGGAGCACCATTACCAATATTTATCGCTCTATATGGAGCAGATTTGAATAAATTATCAAACTGGTTATTTAATTTCTTAGTTTCTGATTTAATATTAGGTGGCTTTTCCATCAAGAGGCATATTGCATTTGCTATATCTGCTACATATGTAAAATCTCTCGACATATTACCATTATTATAAATATCAATAGGTTTGTTTTCTAATATGTTTTTTGTAAATTTAAATAAAGCCATGTCCGGACGTCCCCAAGGCCCATATACTGTAAAAAATCTAAAAAATGTAGTTGGTATTGAATATAAATGAGAATAAGAGTGCCCCATTACTTCGTTGGATTTTTTTGTAGCGGCATAAAATGACAATGGTGTGTCACACTTCATAGTTTCGTCAAACGGCATCTGAGTATTATCACCGTATACTGATGAAGTAGATGCAGCCAGAAGGTGATCAACCTTCAATTTGCGCGCTAATTCTAAAATAGTAAAAGTTCCAATCAGATTTGTCTTAAGATAAAGATCTGGTCGATCAATTGAGTAACGGACACCAGCTTGTGCTGCGAGATGAATGATACAATCTATTTTGGTATCACCAAACATCTTTAATACATCTTCTGTGCGCTCAATTTCTATTCGTGAAAATTGAAACTTTGAATATTTTTTTAAACGCTCCAAACGACTAAGCTTTAAGTTAACATCATAATAATCTGAAATTGAGTCTATTCCAATTACATCATATCCATTTTTTAATAGTTGTAGACATACGTGATATCCAATAAATCCTGCACTTCCTGTAACAAGTATTTTTCTCAAAGCCTAATCTCCACATCATTAATTTCAAATAAACTTTTCAAATCAAATAATACCCCATTATTTTTTAATTTTTTTCTTATATAATTTGGACCCAAATGTACAAATTCATTATGAGCAACAGCACATATACAAGCAACATATGTATCATCACTCAAGCTTTTAACAAAATTGAAAGATGACGCATCTATATAATCAGCTTCAACATAGGGGTCGAAAATATCTACCTCAAAATTTAAAGACAAAAGTATCTGAACAATATCATATACTTTTGTATTACGTACATCTGGACAGTTTTCTTTAAAAGTATAACCCAAAATCAAAATTTTCTTATTTATTGTTAGAAGGTTTTTTTTAAGTAAATGCTCAATTAATATATTGACACATTTTTTTGCCATATCATCATTAACTTTTCGTCCAGCAAGAATTAATTCTGGATTATGACCCACACTTATAGCTTTATGTGTCAAGTAATATGGATCAACGCCTATACAGTGCCCCCCAACTAACCCAGGACGAAAATTTAAAAAATTCCATTTAGTACAAGCCGCATCTAAAACAGTATTTGTATCGAGGTCTA
>Ga0206127_1002996_pt1 | contig 16067 bp, 14 predicted proteins | sample Helgoland_Spring_6_FD_148646 | JGI IMG/M metagenome (GOLD analysis project Ga0206127, IMG submission 148646) | Pelagic subsurface seawater microbial communities from Kabeltonne, Helgoland, North Sea - Helgoland_Spring_Bloom_20160419_1 | ecosystem: Environmental > Aquatic > Marine > Epipelagic ...
TCCATGATGGCCCGCTGCACTTCTTCGTACGTATTCAAAACAAAGGGTCCATGACTAACCACGGGCTCATCCAAGGGGGCGGATGAAAGAAAAAGAACACGAGCGTTTTCTTCAGCGGACATCGTAATGACTTCTGACGTGCCTGTCCCGAGCACAATCATCTGCCTCCCGGTCGCCTTGGCGTTGTTGACTTGAATAGCTCCACTGAGCACATAGAGAATACCCACCCAGCTTCCCGGCATCGGCAATGCAATGCGCTCACCGGCTTCGCTGCACTGCAAATTGGCGATGCGCATGGGGTGATTTGAGGCAATGGGGGATTGATGCCCATCCCATTCCCCCTGCACGAGAGCGATTTTCCATGCGCCTTCATCCCAACTTGGTGTTTGATCAGAATTCAGGGGTTGGTAGGACGGTGCATTCATTTTGTGTGCTTGCGGCGTGTTGACCCAAAACTGTATGATTTCTAGCATTCCACCGTCTCGTGCAATCGAATCGTCCGGGCGTTCGCTGTGCACAATGCCCGATCCGCTGTCCATCCATTGGGTGCCTCCAGCTTTGACAACGTGGTCATTGCCGATGGAATCTCGGTGACGCAAAGCGCCGGAATAGATGCACGTTACCGGACTGAACCCACGGTGTGGATGAGGCCCAACGCCGACGTCCAAAGGCTCTTGTCCTCCGGGGAAATAGTCTTGCCAATGATGGATAAGCAGAAAAGGCCCCACCTGCTGCGTGATTTGGCTGGGCAGTGGCTGCTCAATCCAATTGCTTCCCATCAAGACACGCTGCGCAGTTTGCACAGAAGTGATGCGGAGGTTGTCCGTTGGTTGGGGGGGAGATTTCATTTTTAACGCGCACCTTTTTGACGGCGGAAAAAAGGGGCTGACCTGAAATTTTAGATGCCTTCCTTTCCGCGGTATATTTACAATCTAATTACCACCAAGATAACCTCTTTAGTCATGAGAAATGTTTTGCCATTTGGACTTTTAATGATTTTGGGCGCGGCATGGATGGGATGCGGCGCGGGTTCCGAATCAGCGGAGACTGCGACAGCAACATCCGACGCAGATGCATGTGCTTGTTTGGTCGAGATGAAGTCTTCACTTGAAGGCATCCTTCAGGACGATCATAATGACTGGACTGCCAAGCAATGGACCCAATCCCTCAGCAAATCCACGGCACCTTGCATGCGCAAAGAACGCACGCCAGAAGAGTTGAGCGCTTGGAGCCAGGCACAAGCTGCTTGTGATGATTATGCAGCTTACAAAGAGTTGGTTAGCGCGTTCCGAACCAAATTGACTGCCGCTGTGCAAGATTCAAAACAATTGCCTCAGGACATCAAGGAGCTGACTTCCGACGGTGCAAAAGGATTGTTGGATCAATTGAGCAAGCAACGCTAATCAAGCCTTGCTTTGTGTTTGGGCCTTAAGTGCCCTTGAATCAAGACTCCTCGGCCGCGCTGTCTGAACTGCCTGCGACCCCCAATTCGTCCATCAATGCCTTGATCTCTGATTCGGTGGCGTTGAGTTGGGATTGGCAGTGCTTCAATAAAATCGCGGCCCTACGAATGGCTTGCGTCAGAGTGTCTACGGTAATGTCATCGCTCTCGAGCAATTCCATCAGCCCTCTCAATTCAACGAGGGCATCATCAAATTTCTCGGGCACTTCAGCCGCTGGGGTATTTTTCGCCATGGCGTGAATTTAATCAAGTTCGTTGGGATTGCCTTCAATTCGAATCGGAATTGACCCATCATAGCTTTCCAGTTGAAGCAATTCCCCTTTTTGTGCTTCGGATGTTTTGGTGAGAACGGCATCGCCCCGTTTGAGAAGCATGAATCCCCTTTTCAGTGTTTGTGCGGGGTGCAACGTACGGATCAAGGACTGGCTTCTGCCCAATTCGATGCGCTTGCGCTGAAATTGCTGATGGATTGCCTGCTGCATGCGTCGCCCATCGTTCTGCATTTCGCGCCGCATGAAGTCGATGAATTGCCGGCTTGCGCGTGTGCAGCGGTGCTCCAACTCTGTCACAGACCGACGCTGTCGATCAATCAACAGGTAGCCTTGGATGGAGAGCATCTTTTGGAACCCTGTGATTTCAACCTCGCGCTGAGCAAGGGCATTTTTGCCGGCCCATTCCAAGGTTTTCCTGAATTGGACCATTGATGATTGCTGGCCTTGGTTCCAAAGATTGAATCGTCGTTCAATTTTTTGGGCCATCAATTCCAGTGCGTAAGCGGTTTCTTCGAATGCGTCCGTCAGTGCAACAGCGGCATCGGTGGGTGTTTTGAGGGCCCGCTGGGCCACTAGGTCGGCCACCACCAAGTCGGACTCGTGTCCGATGCCGGTCCAAACGGGAACCGGGCATGATGCAATCGCCTCGCAGAGGCCGAAATCATTGAACGCATCCAAATCCAACTTGCTTCCGCCGCCGCGAACAAGGACGATCAGATCCGGCTTACTGGCTTGCGCCTCAAGCAGGGCGTTTTTCAATTGCTCTGGAGCATTCACCCCTTGCACCCCTGAAGCATAGGCCTGGAGTTGGATGTTGAATCGGTTGGGATGCCCCAAGGTTTTGGTCACAAAATCACGGAATCCGCTGGTCCCAGGTGATCCCACAAGTGCAACTTTTTGTGGGAGGGTGGGAAGGGGAATGCGTTTGTTCCATTGCAGTGCGCCAAGCTTTTTGAGCTGGGATAATGTGGCTTGTTTGCGCCGCTCCATTTCGCCGAGCATGTGGCGCAGGTCCACGCGATCGATGAACAGTGAAAGTCCAAACCGTTCGTGGAATTGAATGCGCGCCGAGAAAACTACTTCAGAGCCCGATTTGAGAATGGACGCGGTTTCTTCGCCCAATTCGGATTGAATTTCAGCGCCATTTTGTGGCCAAATGACGCCGCGCATCTTGGCCGTTTGTCTCCCTCCTTGCTCTTCCACCAAATCCAGATAGACGGTTTTTTGCCCAAGTCCTTCTGAAATTTTTAAGATCTCCGCTTTCACCAGCCAACTTCTGTTGGCGGTGGCACGTTCCAAAGCCAGCCGGATTGATTGTGCTACTTGGGTGAGTGAGTAGACTTTTGAAGGAGAAGTTGTGGCGGGCGTCTGCACGAAGAAATTTGGGTTTTTGAAGGAAGGAAGCAGCCAAGTTACAATGCACAGGATTCAATGTAAATTGTCGGCGATGCTGAAGTTCAATTTTTTGACTCAAAATACCGACAGACGGTTGCGTTGCGCGCTGGCGGCGTGCGCCATTTTGCTCATGAGTCATGCGATATCCGCTCAAGGGATGCCGCGGGACTCTTCGTTTTCGGCGTGGAAAGTCAATGCGATTGAGTTGCAAGGGAGGCAGTGGAATGTGTCATACGAATCTGCATGGAAAGAAAGTTTAACGACCCAGTGGTCATTCGGGCTGCTTGCGCAGGATGTTGCGATGTCCACCGAAGCACTCGCCTTTTACTTCGATGAGTGGGGAAATTGGGGGAGCATCCCATCAGAAATGACGACGGAGCACCGCTCCTTTTATTGGTCCTTGAACGTTCGTGACTACAAGAGAAAAGCAGCAGGCGGCGCCATATACACGGCAGCGACTTTCCGACATCGTTACACCGCAGTGGAGTTACGGGAAACGTTCGAGCTGCCTGTGGAAGCAATTCTGCCCCTGTATGGTGTTTTCTCGGATAATCCGTTGAACCACACCATGCGCATGCACGAGATCGGCCTAGGCGTCGAGTTGGGTGCGCAATGGACACTGAAGAATGGCTTGTTGCTGGAGGCATTTGTCAACCCATTTGTTCGGATTTTGGCAAGGAGCCTCGAATCAACCTCCTTGGAAGGTTCAGAGGTTGACGAGCTAAATGATGCGATGCAGAAGCTGCACTGGCGTTATTCATCTCCAGTGGTACTCGAGAATGCCTATGCTGCCAAGACGGGGCCTTGGCTTCGGTTTGGGCTGGCGTTGGGTTTCCGTTTCAATCAAAACAATTAACCACCATGAATGCGATTTTATCGGGCCGAAAGCCCATCGTGTATGCGGCTTTGGCGTTGGCTGGAGCAGCACTTGTTTTTGCGGTTTACGAATACAACCGGCCGGCAAGCAACCGCACGATGGAATCGAGCACTGTTGCCATTTCTGCACAGGAACTGCACAGCGGGTTTCTCAGTGGAGACTCCCTTCAATGCTCGGAATGGTTGAATCAGATTGTCGAAGTCACAGGCAAAGTCCAATCCGTGGAAGGTGCAACGGTATTGCTCGTCCCCGGTGTGGTTTGCACATTTGAGGAGTCGCCAGATGGCTTTCCATGGCTCAAAGGGAGTGAAGTTACTCTGAAGGGGCGCGTGCTGGGATTTGATGATCTATTCAATGAGGTTCGAATGGACTTTTGTTTCGTGGTATTGAATCCATGACCAAGTCCTTTAATGGGATGGAGATTGCATGATCTGAGCAGTACATTTGCGTCATGATTCGCGCTATTGATTGGATGAAACGAAAAGAAACGCACTTGGCATCGAAGCATGCAGTTGTTGTTTTGTTTCTTTTGACGTGGTCCAGCTGCTTGTTTGCTCAACCGGTGATCAATGAGGATACGTTGTCCGTTGAAAACCTTGTGAATGAGGTGCTGCTTGGCGGCAACTTGCAAGCAACGAACATCACCTATCAAGGATTGCCGGATCAGTTTGGACTGTTGACGGGTGGACAAAATGTCTACGGATTTGACGAGGGCATAGTCTTAAGTACCAACTCGGCTGGGGCAGGTGCGGATTGCTCGGAAATCGGAGCAAATGAGTTGAGCACTTCCCAACAATGGAATCCTCTTGTTGACCCTGAAATCTGGGGTTTGATTGAGGACTTGACGCCGGCCGGTGTTCTCCAACTTGCCCATGATGCGGCAATCCTCGAGTTCGATATTCAGCCTGTAACGGATGATTTGGAATTTCGTTTTGTCTTTGCGACCAACGAGTCTGTGCCATTTGAAGATCCGATTCGTTTTGATTTATTTGCCTTGTTTGTCAGTGGACCCGGCATTGCAGGACCTTTTGCTAATGGAGCTGAAAATTTAGCCTTGCTACCATCGGGTGAAGTACTGTCAAATAAGGCATCGGGATTGGCCATGACGGGGAATACACCGTTTTCAGAAGAAGGCTGTTGGGATTTTTATACCGTTCCCATTGAAGCGCATTCCGATGTTATTTGCGGCGAATCGTACCATGTGAAAATGGTGGTCATTGAAGCCCAAGATCCAACAGAAAATTCCGCAGTGTTGTTTGAGCGGGGAAATATGGAATCGGATGATTTGATCGGAATTGATTGGCTCATGGATTGGCAAACGGTCGATTCACCTATTCTGTATGAAGGATGTGGGGAGGGGCAACTGGTATTCACCCGCCCGACGAATGCCGGTTTGGGGTTGTTGGAACTGCAGGTGCTTTATTCAAATGGAACCGATGGAACAGCTGATTTAACCGACGTTTCTTTTTCAACGGCATTGCCTGAACTTTTGGTTTTTCCACCCGGAGTGAATCAAGTCATTTGGAATGTACAAGGCGTCAGTGATGCCAATGCTGCCGAAGGAGTAGAGTCGTTGATCTTGGAATTCATCCACACCGATGCGTGTGCCTCGGGTTCGGCTTCGTCCTTTTTTACCATCTCGATTGCCGATTCGCCTGATCCGCTGCAATTAGCATCTGAGAATTCTGCCATTTGCGAGGGCGAAGGAATCCTCTTGGAGCCGGATGTCTCCGGTGGTGCGGGCAATTACCAATTTGAATGGTGCAATGGGTCAACAGAATCAACTTACGAATGGTTTCCGGCCACGTCGGGTGCTTGTTTGCTGACGGTCACGGATACCTGCGGTGTGGCTGATGCTCAAACCTTATTTGATGTTACAGTCTACCCGGTACCTGAAATATCAGCAGGATCAGACGAATTGCTCTGTCCAGGTCAACTGATGTTGGACGGGGCCTTTCTCAATCTTCAACCGGCATTTTGCCCGAGCGAAGCGGGGGATTACAGTCACTGTTATGAGGATTTGGTGGACTTCACGCAAACCCACTGCCCTGATGCACAAGGCACTTACATGGAGCTTACGTTCACGGATGGCGATTTTAGTTTTGGCGATTACGTTCAGGTTTTTGATGGAATCGATATCCAGGCACCCGAGCTCGATCCGTTTGCGGGTGGTTTTCTGCTTGTCCCGGGTGGCGAAAGTGTTGCCGGGACAAGTTTTCAAGCCACGAACCCGTCAGGATGCCTCACGGTGCTCTTTTCTTCAACGAACAATAGCAATAGCTGCGCGACTGGACAAAATAATCCCATTGATTACACCATTGCGTGCAACAATTTATCGGGTTGGGAACTCCAATGGTCTCCCGGAATCAGCCTGTCGGATTCCACCATTCTTCAGCCCCTGATCGATCTGCAATCAGCACTGGCATTGGAGCTCAGTGTGACGATGGCTGGCGCTCCTTTTTGTGCGAGTTCAGATTCGGTTTACATCGCTCCTTCATTTGATGCTGTGGTTGGAGGAGTGAATCCGACCTGTTTCGATCCGGACGGTGAAATCACATTGGCGATCACACCGATTGGCAGCGCAGGCCCGTGGGATGTTGCTGTGACATCCTCTGCAGGAGTGCTGTTTTCTGAAACGACAAGCGATCTCTCATTTACGTTCAACGGGTTGTACGCTGACACGTATGAGATCAGTGTGTCAGATGCGCATTGCACTTTTGAAGAAACCATCACGTTGTTGGCGCAACCGGAAGTGACCATTTCTTTGGAAGCGGATACGACCATCTGTTTGGGAGGTGCGGCAATATTGGAAGCGACACCTTCTTATAATGAACCCAATTTGCAGTGGGTTTGGAGCAATGGTTTCCCGGGAACAATCCAGTCGGTCAGTCCGATGGAAACGACGACGTATAGTGTCTATGCATCCTTGTTTCCAGGATGCAATACGGATACGTGGCAGGTTACTGTTTCCGTGCGAGATTCCCTTGCATTCGCACTGCCTTCCGATGCGAACTTGTGCATCGGAGATAGTTTGCTCTTGTTAGCATCAGGATTGACAGGAGGGCTCGAGCCGTATGTGTTGGATTGGGACTCCAATTCGCCGGCAGAGGAATTGCTTGATGACACCCTCATGCAATGGGTTGCCCCTTCGGTGCCAACTCAGTTTTGTCTGACCATGGCAGACGCTTGCGAAACTCCCAGTTTCACGGAATGCGTGGAGATTTATGTGCCCAATGATGAGACGGCAGACTTTGAGTCAAGCGTCATTAGCGGTTGCTTTCCACTCGTTGTGGAGTTCACAGGAACGGCACAGAATCCGGGCCAAATTGCATCGGAAGAATGGCTTTTTGGAGACGGCTTAAGCTCCGCGGATATTCAAATGACAAGCCACGCTTACATCGACGTTGGTTTGTACAGCGTGGAGCATACCATTACCACAATTTACGGGTGCACTTTTTCGGTGCTTATGGAGGATTTGATTCGCGTGAGCCCATGGCCCGTGGCTGAATTTGCCGCTTCACCTTGGGAGCAAACTCTTCCGGATCGTAGGGTAGAGTTCTTGAATTATAGCTTAGGTGCGTTGACCTACGAGTGGCAGTTTGACTTCTTGGATACTTCCTACGAATTTGGTCCGGAGTATTATTTCCCGGACGATGCGGGCGGCGTGTATGATATCACCCTCGTCGCGACGAATGAATGGGGCTGTTCGGATAGCATCTCTCATCCCTTGTGGATCATTGACGATTTTGTGATGTACGTTCCAAACGTCTTCACGCCTGACAACGACGGAGTAAATGACGCTTGGCAGGTGATTGGACGTGATGTAGACCCTGCTGATTATGCCCTGGTGATTCATGATCGCTGGGGAGAGGAGGTCTTCACTTCCAATAACATTGACGACGCATGGTTGGGGAATCATCAGGGAGGTACGCATTATGCGGCCAACGGGGTGTATTTCTACACCATTATCGCAAGAAGTCTGAGTACTGCGGTGCGCCATGAGTTGAATGGGCACATCAATTTGTTGCGTTAAGCAGCCTCAAGCGAGGAAGTACAACCCACTGAATCCGGTCAAAAAAGCCAAGCCAAGCCATGACAAGGCAATCATCCATTTCGGAGGCTTTGCATCCGCTGGAAATTCTTTGCGCGTGACCAGGTAGAGGTTGGCTCCAGCGACGAGTGGGGCCACAAGAAAGCTCAGAGTCGTGGCAATATCCACCAAAACACGAATGTCACTCGGGAACAAGAGAATCAAGCTGAGCGCTCCAATGGCGACCAAAACCAAACTCCACCGCTCGTGCCGAAGGTTGTTCGATGCGGGAGTGGGCTGGAGTGTCGCGAGGGAGCGGGCGAGTGATCGTGCGTAACCATCCAAGCAAGCGATGCAGGTGCCAAGCATTGCTGAAAATGCTGCCGTGGCGATGATCCACCAACTCCATGAGCCAATGGCTTCCGTATACAATTGCACCACGCCAGAAGCGAACGCAGCCGTTCCTTCTGGAAATTCAACGCGATTGGCATAAAATAATAACGCCCCCAATCCCAAGAACATCAGGGCCAACACAGCGGAGAAAATAAATCCAATATTGAACTCCCTGATTGTGTCTTTCAATGGCGGGTGGTAGCCGGTTTGCTTGATGCGTTCCAGGGTCCAAATGCTGTTCCACGTACTCAGGTCTACTGCTGTTGGCATCCAACCCATTAATGCAATGAGAAATGCCAAGCCCGCGCCGGACCACGGGGTGAAATCAGTCGGTGCTGCAGGGACAGCGGAAAGGGGAGTGTGGGCCAAAGCCGCAATGAATGCGCCTGCTGTGCTAATGAGCAGCACGGCCGCAATTACCTTGATCAAGGAATCGAGGGCGCCGTATTTGCCCAGCACCAATACCACCGTGGAAATTAGGAAAACGATCACCGCTACATAAGGCGTGGCGTTCATTCCAGTTGCATTCGAGATATTGAACAGATTATCCAAAAAGGAGGCGGTCACGATGCCGATGGCACCCATTACGAAGAAGCACGTGCTGATGGTGATGGCGAGGTACAACCAAGCGGCCCACTTGCCCATCGATCGGTATCCTTCGATGAGGGATTCGCCTGTGGCGTTGGCATAGCGGCTTCCAAATTCAAAAAAGGGATATTTCGCCACGTTGGCCGCGACAACGGCCCAAACCAAACCGAATCCCACCAGCGCTCCAGCGCGCGTCGATTGCACCAAATGACTCACACCAATGGCCGTGGATGCAAAAAGGATGCCCGGTCCAATGACCTGCATCCAGTTTCCTTTTTGTGCACTCATGATGGTCGCTCCTGTTGCTGGGCATCAAGGTAACGGTAGGTCACCCACATCTTCCACCCCACAAGTGCTTGTTCCCACTTCTTGAGTTGGGTCAAGTCTTGTCTCTTTGAGAATCGAGGCAATAACAGCCGATTCAACTGACTTAAAATGGCGAAAACAATTCGATTCATGCCCTTGGCCTTGTGGTTTGCGGGTCAAGGTAAGAAAATCAAGAGCGGCTGCGCAATCCCGTTGAGGAAGCAATCCGATTACTTCTTCTCACCAACAAACCAATCTTCCTTGTACTTGAAGAGCACATTGAAGGTGGTAAGGGAGCCGTAAATCTTCGTGATGTATTGCTGCAAATCGATCTTGTCCGAGTCGACTAATTTTTCGTGCGCATTGATTTTTGCCTCCAAAACGCGCAGCCGATCGCGGGTCATCACAATCTTGTGAAAGAAGGTGTCGACCGGAATTTCCTTGGCTTTCAATCCGTCATCTGCCGGCTGGATGATGAGGTTTCCCCCGTCCCAGCGGTCACTGATTTCAACATTCTCGGGACGTTATTCACCACGAATGCGGTCGGTGAAATCTCCTAACACGTGTTCCATAGCCGTCATGATGTCACTGACATCGGGTTGGCTCATGTCTTCTGCGGCCTCGATCACTTCGAGTCCTTCAAATTCTTTCGCAATGGATTTTTCACCAACGTCCCGAAAGTAGATTCGCCAGAAATCGCCGTCGGTTCCAAATATAACCCCTTCCTTGTGGGTTGGATGCATCACTTTAGCGCCTATTCCTAACATGTCAATTGTTTTGCACTCTATAACGATACATGGATGCGCAAGGTTTCAGTCCGGCGCACCGCATTGCATTGTTCATTTTTCCATAGCCCATTGTGGGGATTATTGAAACCGGGGTGCGCCGAAACACCCTCAATTACTCGGATATTGCATCATGCAATTTAGGCGTAGGAAATACCGCTGGGATCGAATCACCCTTGTAGGCGGAACATTCATGCTCTTGATTTTTTCGCTCGCGGCGTGGATCTCACCGGACTCGGCTTCTGCGGATGAGGGGTTGGCCTTGCAGCATCCGCTCGCAGTGCTTCCCGTGGAAGAGAATCAGGCGCAAGTTTCTTCATCTCCGGCTCCGTCATCGGATTCAGCGATTCGGCCGGAGCCTGCTGCTGCATCAACTTCGGACAATGAAGAAGTAAAGCCTTGCAGTTGCAATCGCCATGTGCTCAAGTTGCCCAAAAACCCATATACCGACCACCAAGTGGCCGCGCGGAATCTTCCCAATAGCTTTTTTGTCAAAGACAAGGGTGAAATGGAAGCTGGGAAAAGAAGAGGGGACTTGGTGCCCGTGCACGACGGCCGAGGGTATCACATTACAGCCCTCTCGCACAGCTATCCGGTCTTGTTGCCTGAAGTACAAGCATTGCTCGCTGAAATGGGGAATGCGTTCGCAGATGAACTTGAAGGCACGGGAAGTGAAGGTACCCGGTTTCGCGTGACGAGTTTGACCCGCACAGAGCGACAACAGGCGCGATTGGGGAGACGCAATTACAACGCATTTCATGGGACATCGACCCATAGCTATGGCGCCTCATTTGACATCGCATACACCGACCGCCCAAGCAACGATTCGGATTGTTCAGCACCAACACGCGCGATGCAAAATGTCTTGCGCAGTTTTCAGAAGAAGGGGCGCATCTTGGTAATTCCAGAAAAGAGCTGCATGCACATTACATTGCGTCGATGACCTCTTCGGTCCAGCAATGACGCGATTGTAAAAGCATTGAAAAAGGCGCCCCTAAATGGAGCGCCTTTTTTGCATTGGTGCTTATGAAGCTCAGAGGTGGATCACCTCGTCATAGGCCGCAGCAGCCGCTTCCATGACGGCTTCGCTGAGCGTCGGGTGCGGGTGAATGGTCTTGATGAGTTCATGACCGGTGGTCTCAAGTTTTCGCAGAGCAACCAATTCGGCAACCATCTCTGTCACATTTGCTCCGATCATGTGCCCGCCAAGTAGTTCCCCGTATTTGGCATCGAAGATGAGCTTGACAAACCCGTCTTTGTGTCCCGAAGCACTCGCTTTTCCAGATGCCGAGAATGGGAATTTGCCTACTTTGATGTCGTGTCCGGCATCTTTGGCCTGAGCCTCTGTCATCCCCACACTGGCAACTTCAGGGAAGCAATAGGTGCAACCCGGGATGTTCCCGTAGTCAATGGGTTCAGGTGAATGGCCTGCAATCTTCTCTACACATGTGATCCCTTCTGCAGAAGCGACGTGCGCCAGGGCTGGACCTGGAACGCAATCTCCGATGGCGTAGTAACCAGGAATGTTGCTGGCATAAAAGTCGTCCACCATGATTTTGCCGCCGTCGACGGCAATGCCCACATCTTCGAGGCCGATGTTTTCAATGTTCGAAATCACCCCTGCAGCGCTCAATACCACGTCGCATTTTAGTTTCTCTTCACCTTTCTTGGTTTTGACCGTGACCGTTTGTTCGCCTCCCTTTGATTTGACATCCAAAACTTCAGAGGAGGTCATCACTTTGATCCCCGATTTTTTGAAGCTCTTTTCCAGTTGCTTGCTGACATCGGCATCTTCCACGGGTAGAATGCGATTTTGGTACTCGACAACGGTCACTTCCGTGCCGATAGCATTGTAGAAATAAGCAAACTCAGCGCCAATCGCACCGGATCCTACGACCACCAATCGTTTGGGCTGCTTCTCCAATGTCATCGCCTCGCGGTATCCGATGATGTTTTTCCCATCCTGCGGGATGGAGGGCAAGTGGCGGCTGCGCGCACCTGTCGCGATGATGATGTGACCAGCGGAAACCGTTTGGACGGTGCCATCGGCAGCGGTCACCTCCACTTGTTTGCCGGGGAGCAACTTGCCGTTGCCCATGATCACATCAATCTTATTTTTCTTCATGAGGAACTGAACGCCCTTTGACATGCCGTCGGCGACGCCTCGGCTTCGGGCCACCATTCCTTTGAAATCCGCCTTTGGACTCGCCACAGAGATTCCATAATCTTCCGCATGCTCAATGTATTCAAATACATTGGCGCTTTTGAGCAGGGCTTTCGTGGGAATGCAACCCCAGTTGAGGCAAATGCCTCCCAATGCTTCTCGCTCAATGACGGCAGTTTTCAAGCCGAGTTGACTGGCTCGAATCGCAGTAACATAGCCTCCAGGGCCGCTTCCAAGAACAATTACGTCGTACTTCATGAATTTGCTTCAATGCTCCTTACTGAGAAGGAAGTGCTAGTTGATTTTCGCCGCGAAGTTAACGCATCCAATCGTTTCATGGATGCATCGGGTGCAAGGTGTGAGGTTCTGTTTTCATGCAGTACCTTTGCCCATCTGAACCGCGGGCTTATAGCTGCGGTCGAAAGCCTATCGTTCGCGAAGAAAAAGATTATGCTAAACATTGTTTTATTTGGCCCTCCGGGCGCAGGAAAGGGAACGCAAAGTGTCCATCTCGTTCAGTCCTACGGACTGGTTCACTTAAGTACGGGAGACATTTTCAGGTCCAACATAAAGGGAAACACGGAGCTGGGACAAATGGCGAAGTCATACATGGATCAGGGGCAGCTGGTTCCCGATGACGTGACGATTAAGATGCTCGAATCTGAGGTGGACAAACACCCGGACGCCAAGGGATTTATTTTTGACGGCTTCCCAAGGACATCGGCGCAAGCCGAAGCCTTGGATGCATTTTTGGATGCGAGAAAAACGCCAGTGACCTGCATGTTGGCGTTGGAAGTAGAAGAGGAGGAGTTGAAGAAACGATTGCTAGCAAGGGCCGAAACCAGCGGTAGACCGGACGATGCGGACCCGGCGGTCATTCAAAAACGCATCGGTGTATACAAGGCCGAGACCGCTCCGGTGGCCGGTCATTATGCGTTGCAAGGCAAGTTCACAGGTGTCGACGGCATTGGAACGGTGGAGGAGATTTTGGAACGATTGAAAGCGGCCATTGCGCATTGACTCTGCTCCATGTCAGGTGAAAACTTTGTTGATTACGTAAAGATTTGCTGCCGTTCCGGCCGAGGAGGCCCAGGCTCCTCCCATTTCATGCGCAACCGAATGACGGCCAAAGGCGGACCAGATGGTGGCGATGGCGGTCGCGGAGGGCACGTTATTATTCGAGGCAATACCCAGCATTGGACATTGTTGCACTTGAAATACGCGCGGCACGTGATTGCAGGTCACGGAGATACGGGGCGCGGTCAGCACAAACACGGAGCCGATGGCGACGATGTTTATGTTGATGTTCCATTAGGGACAGTGGTGAGGGATGGGGAGACAGAAGAGGTTTTAATGGAGATTCTCGATGAAGGGCAGGAGGTAATTCTGACGAGAGGAGGCAAAGGTGGACGGGGAAATGACCATTTCAAATCCTCTGTCCGACAATCGCCGACCTACTCACAGCCGGGCGAGCCGGGATTGGAAGAGTGGAAGATTCTCGAGCTCAAACTTCTCGCTGACGTGGGACTCGTGGGATTTCCCAATGCAGGAAAGTCGACTTTGTTGTCTGTGGTAAGTGCGGCCAAACCGGAAATAGCCAATTATCCTTTTACGACACTGAAGCCGAATTTGGGCATTGTCGCCTACCGCGATGAACGTTCATTTGTGATGGCGGACATTCCGGGAATTATTGAAGGAGCAGCAGAGGGCAAAGGCCTTGGATTGCGATTCTTGCGGCACATCGAGCGCAACCCGGTTTTGCTTTTTATTGTGCCTGCAGACAGCAATGACATTGCGGCAGAGTATCAAACCTTGCTGGGAGAATTGGAAAAGTTCAATCCCGACTTGCTCAAGAAGAATCGTTTGTTGGCCATTTCGAAAAGCGATATGTTGGATGAGGAGCTGAAACAAGCAATCCACGATGAAATCAGGGACTTGAATCCGCTGTTTTTTTCCAGCGTCGCACAGATGGGGTTGGTGGAATTGAAAGATGCGCTTTGGAAGTCCATGGACGAAGCAACCGTCTGGTAATGATGAGTGATTTCCTGCACATCCTCCCGGAAGTTCAAGAAGCGTTGAAGAGTGGCCAGGCGGTCGTCGCGTTGGAATCCACCATTGTTGCCCACGGAATGCCGTATCCGCAAAACCTAGAAACGGCTCAGCGATTGGAGTCAATCGTGCGCGCGGGCGGTGCAGTTCCTGCCACAGTGGCAGTAGTCGATGGGAAACTGCAAGTGGGATGTACCATTGAAGACCTGACCGCTTTGGCGACATCGCCTGATGTACTGAAAGTGTCGCGGCGTGATTTGCCGCTGGCGTTGGCCCGCAAAAAGCTCGGTGCCACGACCGTCAGCGGCACTTTGATTGGTTGCGAGCTTGCAGGGATCCGAGTGTTTGCGACGGGAGGGATTGGAGGAGTTCATCGAGGAGTGGAGCGTACTTGGGACATCTCAGCAGACATACCAGAACTGGCAAAGTCCTCCGTGGCAGTAGTAAGCGCGGGTGCGAAATCGATTTTGGACTTGCCAAAAACGTTGGAAGCACTGGAAACGGCTGGCGTGACCGTAGTGGGTTATGCGACCGATGAGTTCCCCGCTTTTTTCACCCCGACGAGTGGGATTGTTGCTCCGCATCGAGTGGATTCCGCGCAAGAAATGGCGGCGGCGATGGACGCCAAATGGTCGTTGGGTTTGAAAGGAGGTTTCCTCATTGCCAACCCCATTCCCGTGGAATTTTCAGCAGACCCTCTGCTGGTGCAGCATGCGATTGATTTGGGGTTGAAGGAGGCGGCTTCAAAAGGGGTTACGGGCAAGGATCTGACACCATTTTTATTGCGTTACGTCAATGAAGCCACCGAGGGAAAAAGCCTCGCCGCCAACCGCGCTTTGGTCGAACACAACGTGTCTGTTGGTACCGCAGTAGCTGTGGCCTACGCGTCCAGATAACCCAGTACGTTCGAGTGAAGTTTGCGCACGGTTGTTGACGCAAAATCCCGTTGTACGCCTCTTGAATTCTTTGCTTGGTCTGAGTTGCACTATTTTCGCGACATGAATCCAACAGATGTCAAGAAAGATGCAGCCAACGACTCTGCTTCCGTTCAAGATTTTCGGCAAGCCTTGTTGGATGATTATCGCTTGATGTGCATGAGCCGGGAGGCTTCATTGCTGGGCAGAAAGGAGGTGCTGGGCGGAAAGGCGAAATTTGGAATTTTTGGGGATGGAAAAGAATTGGCTCAACTTGCATTGTCCAAAATCATTCGGCCAGGGGATTGGCGATCAGGTTACTATCGCGATCAGACGTTGATGATGGCCCAAGGCCTGTTAACAGTTCGTCAGTTTTTTGCGGCGCTATATGCGGACACAGATGTTGAGCGTGAGCCAAGTTCGGCTGGAAGGCAAATGGGCGGACACTTCGCAACGCGCATTCTGGATGGTCAAGGCAATTGGCTGGACGCTACCCAAGGCTTCAATAGTTCCGCCGATATCAGTCCCACAGGCGGTCAAATGCCACGGCTTTTGGGTTTGGCTCAAGCCTCAAAATTGTATCGTGCTTTGCCCGAAGTGGCTGCGTTGAAGCCGTATTTTACGAAGGCTGGAAACGAAATTGCGATTGGTACGATTGGAGATTCGAGCACGTCTGAAGGTCCTTTTTGGGAAACCATGAATGCGGCAGGAGTGCTTCAAGTGCCCATGCTCATGAGTGTTTGGGATGACGGGTACGGCATCAGCGTTCCCAAAAAGTATCAAACAACCAAAGCCTCTATTTCCACCGCGCTCAGCGGAATGCAAATGGAAG
>Ga0206127_1003001_pt1 | contig 16046 bp, 14 predicted proteins | sample Helgoland_Spring_6_FD_148646 | JGI IMG/M metagenome (GOLD analysis project Ga0206127, IMG submission 148646) | Pelagic subsurface seawater microbial communities from Kabeltonne, Helgoland, North Sea - Helgoland_Spring_Bloom_20160419_1 | ecosystem: Environmental > Aquatic > Marine > Epipelagic ...
GCGAGGAATCCGTACTGAAACCATTTCTGGTGCTTAAGGGTCGTTGCTTTGGGCATGCCGGTGGTTCCCGAGGTGTAGATATAGTGCATGGTGTCACTGGTCGAGATTGGCCGGGCAATGGCAGGATTGTGAACAGGGGCTTTGGATACACTGTCCGCAAGGTTCCGGAACCCTTCGGGCATGTGCCGCCTCTCCCCTTCGTTTTCAACAAAGACCAGTGCGGGACTTTTCAGTTTTATGTCATCTCTGATTTCAAGAAAGTTCGAAAGAAACTCATGGCCGACGATAACGGATTTCACCTCTGCAATATCAATGGCGTGGCGAAGTATCTTTCCCCTCACATTGGTGTTGATCAAAGCGGGTACCACCCCGATTTTAACAAGCCCCGCATGGATCAGAAGAAATTCGGGTCGGTTGTCCATAAGAAGTGCAACGGTATCACCTTTCCAGAATCCTAACGATTGAAAAGCATGGGAATACCTGTTGGCCCCTTCATTAAACTCACGGTAGGTGATCGCGCGGCCCTCAAAAAGAATGAGGGCCTTTTCAGGCCGACGGATCGCCTGTTGCTCCAGCGTTTTTCCCATGGATAGGGGGCGGTCTCCCGAGAGCCGGAGCCCTGAAATAATACTTTTGGCAGCGGTGACATATCTTCTTAATTTCTTCATTTACTCTCTCCGGCAGTAAAAAAGCGAGTTGAGGGTGGTGCCTCCGTTTTGCTGCTTCATGTTGTGGAAAAACAGTAGGTTCCGGGGGCTCTTTGTACTTCGGGTTTTTTTGTTATGTGTGGTGATGATGCCTCGACTTGTTTCGTGGCAACCTTATATAATTAAATATAATTTGTCTGTAGTGGCTGCTAAATTTTACATGCAAACAACCGCGGGCATCTCTTCAATTGACAGGGGCCGCTAGCGGCCGCCTCAGCAGCTTTGCGGCATTGCCGTACTCCGGGCGGATAGGGTAGAGTGGCCACGAATAGGGCGTTTGTTTTTCCTATACTTGATCTAATATCATTGCGCGTTCTAACAGTGGAAGAGCCTCCGCTGGACGATCCCGTTGAATGCTTAAATGGGCACCAAAATGCAGTAAAGAAAAACTGTTGTTGGGTTCTAATTCGAGTGCTTTTTGATAATGATGCATCGCAGTTTCTTCATCGCGGTCCCAGACACTACGAATGTGCGCATAGTTAGTGTGAATACTTGCCGATTGAGGGTCGAGTTCAAGGGCTTTTTCGCTGGCTAGCAGCGATCTCTCACGCACTTGATACCATTGAACACCAAGAAAGGTCTGTAAAAACAACGAACGCGCATATCCAGCGTGAGCTTCTGCTAATAGCGGGTCAACAGCTATTGCCTGAGCCATAAATGTAGAAGCTTTTTCGAGACTTTTCACCGTACCAACATTGATGAGTTCCCGGCCTCGCAATACAAGTTCGTAGGCAGGCAGGTTGTTAGTTGGCGCTTTATCGAACCGCAGTGATTTGACGATGGGTGATTCAATAGCCAGAATTGACGCGATTTGTTGAGCGATCTCCGAATGTATTGAAAATAGATTCTCTAAATTACGCTCATACGTTGCACCCCAAATATGTTTATCTTTTGAGCCATCAATCAGCTGAATAGTAAACTTAATTTGGTTGTCGGTTCGTCGCAGACTTCCTTCAATGATGTGAGATACACCCAATTCTTCCGCTATATTGGGCACACTGTGTGAGATGCCGTTGCTGTATCGATTGACGCTTGTCCGGGATATTACGCGCAGATTATTAATCTGTGCCAGCTTCATAATGATATCGTCATGGAAGCCTGATACCAAATGGGAATTATTGGCAGATTCACTAAAGTCTTGAAACGGCAAAACTGCTATAGACGGTGAGACGACACTTTTCTTTTTTTGTTTTTCGTTTGTAACACCGCTGTCATCGAAAAAGACTGAATGTGAGAACAAGCCGGTAACAGCAATAATCAGCAGACTAACAAGTACTTTGGCGGGAGTGAAGCGCTTTGCCGCTGAAACAAGCTGATCTTCTGTTACTGGCTTCCCGATATTGGAATTCGACGTCTTGTTATCTTCATTCCATAGTGATGTGTTAGCAATTATTCGATAGCCACGTTTTGGAATCGTAGCGATGTAAATTGGGTTACGCGCATTGTCACCAAGTGCTTGTCGAAGTTGGCTTATGCGTCGGTGAATTGTGCTTTCTTCGACAACTGTGTTATTCCAAAATTGATCTAGAAGTTCCTCGCTAGAGACAATGTCGGGGGCCGCTTGAATCAGATGAACCAATATAGCCATCAGAATAGGGTCTAAATGGACCGGTTCGCCATTTTTCTCAAATTCACCAAGCTCAGGTTTGATGACTAGTTGACCAAGTCGGTAATTTTTCTGCTCTGAAGTCATATGTACGCGTATTTGCCTTTATAACGAGTAATAACAGCTTTGTTATTCGGAAATGGGTGATATTAGCATCAAATTAGAAAAATAGGAGGTTTATAGGAGGACGCGATTGTGTCAAATCAGTCAATCTTGGGGCGTAAAAGGCTGTCTTATCAGTTTGGAAGTATGGGTGTGAATATTAAGGACGGGCCATACCTGGGGAAGGGGTTGATCCATCCTAATACTCGAGGCGCAAGGGCCATGAATTGTCGGTTCTGTTTACACCCGCAAATTGTATCGTCGCTAACCTGTCGAATCATAAGCTTTTGGGAATGTGGTCTATTTATTGCGCGAAACTTTACAAGTTCAACTTTATATTAACGGTTAAGGATGGAGAATATGATTCATAATAGTTTTAGTCTGAAAAAAATTGGAGGATGCTTGTTGTTTTTCTCAATGATTGGCTTGCCTATTTCTAGCCTCGCCGTTCCGATGACCATAGAATATTCAGATGTTTTTGGCTCTGAGCTAGGTCTGACAGCTTCGGGGTCTACGTCTTTCTCGAGCTCAGCACTTATTTCGGGCTTCGGGTTCGTTACAAGGGTGTCATTACCAGGATTCGACCCTATCCTTGGTACGCTTCAATCGGCGAGGCTCGTGGTACGAGGAACTCTTGCAAGTGATCTTGTAGATCATGCAGGAGCGCCCACAGGTATTGTTAGAGCAGGCCATGTCGCAGAGACCGGCTACGTTGTTAATACGAATGAACGCTTACAGCAGATCATTGAGTCTTCTTCCCGGCCAAACTTTGACGTTAACATTACCAAAAACTATGGTTCAGTTGCCCATACTGACCTCTTCAGTTTAGAGGAAAAGTGTATTGGTAATCTACCTCCGAATCCCCACCCACATGAAACAAACCCTGGGTGTATTAATGTTCCGATTCCACCTGAGGTTGTGATTAAAAGGAGTCGGTCTGAAGAGGTAACCTTTAATGAGGTGTTTTCGGGCAATCAACTCGATCCGTTCATAGTGAATTGCATAACTTGTAGTGGTGAAAATTGGCTTAAACTGTATAACGCCACGACGAGTGCCCCTGGCTATATATCAGGTGAGCACTTTTCCACGCGATTAGAAGGGGAGGTCAATACTTTCTTACAACCCGAGGAACAGAGCGTAACAGGAAAGTGCAGTAAACTATGTATGGCCATTGCAGCTGCTCGAATCATCAATGGGGTGGTGGATGACGTTACGGGTCATCCAATATCGTATTCGGATGTGCACATCGGTACTGCAATATCACTATTTATGAGTGTTGAGTATACCTATGATCAAGTTGCCGAGGTCCCTGAACCAAGCACCTTAAGTATTTTTACTTTAGGCCTTCTCGGTATTTCGATATACAAACGCAAGCGAGCTTAACGGCCCATTCGCCTAAGAAATTCGGGACATAATAATCACCGACTTCATGGCAAACACTCTTGCCCTTGACTCGGTGAAATGAGGTTGCTAGATGAGGTGTTTATGAGAATAAATGGAGTCCTTCATTATCTATGGCGTGCAGTTGATCGGGACAGTTATGAGATAGATATTCCTCTGAACAAAACCGACCAATACATCGATCTTCGCGATTCGCCATACGGGCAATAGACTCATTTAAATAGCGCATAAACCAACTGATATCATGTAGAGATTCACTCAACAGGGCAATGATCTCATCACCATGTTCAGTTCTGCTTGTGAAAGAAGAGGCGTCGCCATAAAGCGTTGAATCAGAACCGATCCCTTAAACAACAATCGCCATTGTTCAATCATCTCGCGGTCTGTCCAATTGACTGCCATGTTTCGGTTATAGTAGCTGGCGGCCGCCTCAGCAGCTATGCGGCATTGCTGTACTCCGGGCGGATAGGGTAGAGTGGCCACGAATAGGGCGTTTGTTTTTCCTATACTTACAAAGGAATTTTTATTTATGAGAACAATATTTGTTTTGATAACTGTATTAGTTAGTTTTAACTCTTTCGCTCGGGCAACGGATACTTCCGACTCACCTAGTTGTGCTGTTACCGGTGTTGCTGAAACTAATACTGGTCTATCAAGTATATTAGAAATAGGAACAAAACTTAGTGATGATAAGATCAAAGAAGTGACACTCAAGCTGTGTTCAGATGTAATGGTTGCACGACGTGAGGCTCATGACATTCCAAAATGGGAAAGTACAATGAGAAGTTTACTAGGCTATTCGGGATCTAAAACTGATTTTCCTAAGTACTTTAATCATTTTTTGAATACATATAAAAATCAAATTATTTGTCCAAAATATCAAGTAACAACAAATATATACCCCCCTCAACATTTATTTAAAAGAATTTTAGCTTCTGGAATGAATGAAACATATGAAGAGTATTTTTTTAATTTTGAAAATGGAGATGTGGACTTTAATGCATATCAAATTGTTGATGGAAAAAAAGAAACAATTATTGATTGGGTTGATAAATGGGTCGCATCAGGTCGTGGAGACAAAGATGAGTTACTTGATGTCGCTTACTCTCTTTCTGATGAATTTGGTGCTAAGAGAGGAAGTGAATTATAAAAACAATAGTTTTTTTATTACTTATTCACACTTTTAACCTTTGGGCCAATTGTCCTAAGCAATTAAGTTCGTCTTCCTCTGTTGATGTTACTATATCAAACTTCGAACTTAAAAGTTGTACCAAATCAAAACTTTCTAAATCTTGTAAATGTAATAGGGGAAATAAAAAATACCAAAAAGCTCTCGCAGTAGATAAGGATAAAACGATTCAACATATGAATAAAACAACTGCTCAAGCAGCTTTTACCCAACTATACTTCTAGATTATTATGACATTGTCTCTACTTCAACCGCTGTTCAGACGGTCAGTGGTACATCTGGTGATGATATATTATTAGGAGGCTCTGGCAATGATACATTTGTTACTGATGCTGGGGCTGATGTTATTTTAGGTTATGCCGGAAATGATGGTATTACACTTGATGGGGCTGGCGACAAGACTATTGATGGTGGTACTGGAACAGATACGGTAACCATCTCTGATTCTGGTATTGATGGGCTACATAGTTTTCCGTCCAGGAATATGGATGCAAGTGAAACAACGTTGACGTTAATTGATACTAATAATAATACGCTCACGTTAGCTAATATTATTGACTTTACCTCAGATAGTGATCCTACTAGTTTTATAACGGCAGGTAGCAGTAGCTATATTTTCTCTGACTTTCCTACTGATACTGGCAGCTCATATTATGGGAGAGCAAAATGTAGTATGCATGCTCATAACTATGGTGGAACTCGAGGGGTTGCTGTTGATAGGTCTAATGATACTGCAGTGACCTATGGCCCTGGTTCACCTAATAACAAATGTAGCGTATTGTTTACATCCAATTGGCAAGAATCAAATGACCTTAGCCCTCATCCACTACGCAAAGATTATTCTAGTACACCGCTTACTATATATGGCCACTCTCAAACAGACTATATAAGAGCAACTTTAGGTGCAGATACTATTTATGCGATGGGTGGTAATGATCAAGTAGCGGGTAAGGATGGTGCTGATGTTATTGATTTAGGTGACGGTGATGATGTTGCCTTTGTTATTTTATCTGACTTAACAGAGGATACTCTAATTGGAGGCATTGGTACTGATACGCTAAGTTTTTCTAGGATAAGAGGTACCGGTGGTAAAAATTATGCGGCGAGTTATGAGAATATGAACCATAACTGGAATCATGATTTTGCAGTTACGGCTCATTTGGGTGATTTGTTATCAGATAGTAGTAAAAATATTAGTGGTTTTGAGAACTTAGTTGGTACGGGAGGTTCTGACACTTTAACTGGAGATAACAACAATAACGTTATCGTTGGTGGGTACAGCAGTGATGTTCTAACGGGCTTAGCTGGGAACGACACTATTTATGATGATATCAATACTCCAACAAATTCAGAAGATGATTTTGGAAGTGCTGATATTTATGGACAAAGTATCCAATCACCGGGTAATTGGACGGATTATACCTATGGTGATGATACGTTGTATGGCGGTGCAGGAGACGACGTCCTAATAGCTTCAGTTGGCGAGGATACTTTGGATGGTGGTGCTGGAGCTGACACATTAACGGGCGGTGCGGGCGCAGACACCTTTGTTATTAGGGAGGGTGATGGTGGGGAATTAATTGCAGAAGCCGATACGATCACAGACTTTACTAATGAATTTGATCGATCGAAGATGGGGCAAGTACTCATCAATTCCAATGATGAAATCATTTGTCGAAAATTCTCAGACAAGAAGGAAGTGATTCCGTTGAAGGAGCTAATCTCCGTCAACATACTCAGGGAAGAAACAAGAACTGGTGGTGGTGTCGGAGGCGCAGCAGCTGGGGGGGGCCTTAGGCTTCTTAATTGCTGGTCCATTAGGCACAGTTGTTGGCGCAGGAATTGGTCGAAACAAGAGGGGTGAAGATAAAACCACTATAAGCTTGGTGTTTAGATCAGGAGATTCTTTGATCGTCGAACTAAAGGACTTATCTTTACTTGCCACATTCCAGAAGTGGCACGCATTAAATCAAACAGCGAGGACAGATTCCCCCTCAACGCCTCCAGCAGATGCTAACCCTGAGACGATGGCGTCGAAAGATAAGCCAGGTAATGTAGAAAAATCACCGTCTGTACCTAAAGCACTTAAAGGGAGATCAAACAAAAAAGTTGATTTACCTGGCAACGATACTCTCGAGGAGTGGCAAAAAAAGGCCAAAGATCAGGGAAGTGTTGGTACACATTGTTACTCAATCATTGAAGAATATGTGTCGCAATACAACACTTATAAATGGAGAAACTACGACAAACTCATCAGCAATAAGAATGAATTAAAGCAAGTCGTTCAGCTAGCTTCTTCCCATGTGGGGCACACAGTAAATTCAATTAATTCACATCTAAAGCGACTAAAAGAAATAGCCGTCGAGAGGAAGTCTATGCGCGTGAGAGAGGATTTTGTGTTAGGAGAAATAGCTGAGCTAGAGGAAAAGCTGCAAGGATGGCAGTTTTTTGGGTCAGAGAAGCGCACTCGTAACAAGATCACATCCTTAAAAAGGGATATAGAGAACTTGCATAACTCGCTTGATTCCTTAAACAAAAACGAAGAAAACATAAAGAGATTGTTGGGCAAGTTCTCTGATATTGGTAATTTGGAGGAATTCGGATCAACGGCAAGAACTTATCTAAAAGAGATTCTATCGGACAAAGCTATTGCAGAGTCCTGGAAGGAAGCGAGCAACGATAAACAACTAAGCAAGCAACAAATGCAAGGCATTTATAATAAAGCGAACAAGAATCGAAAAAGTTAAAAATCGAATAATGGGTGTTCACGCCAATTCTTCTAGAGAAATCATGAGAATAGCAATAGCAGCTGTACTTATCTTACTCACGTCATGTGGGCCATCAGACGAAGAAAGAAATCAGATTGCAATGGTCACATGCAATGTTTTGAAATTATCAAATGACCCAATCTTTAGACTAAAAGAACTAAACGCTGCGAGGGAAAGGCTAGATGAAGAGCTATTTACTGGAACAGATGCTGATATCGAAGAACCCTATATTGCGGGCGGATAGGGTAGAGTGGCCACGAATAGGGCGTTTGTTTTTCCTACACTCTATAGGCGCTTAGTTTTCTAGGCTTTTTGTTTAGTAATAGTCCTATTATAGATAAAATACTCATCCAATATTGCAAATTACCCTAGAGTTTTGAACTGGAATTTCCATCCAAAGGGTAATTACTGTGCTGCTGCCCTGTAGTAGCCTTTAATAATGTGGGCAGTTCCGAACTTATCCGATTAAACAGGTTTTTATTTTTAATTGCTGAGGCACTAAAAAATGCTACAAAGTCGGTGTTTTGAGATAGATTCTTATAAAGGACGTATTTATCTTCCTTTACCGATTCAAGGATGGAGCGACTAAAAAACTGATGGATTTCAGAATTAGTTAACGCAAGAGCCTCATCCTCTTTACCAAGCAGAGCATATGCTAAAAACAAGACGGAGGCTTCCCATTCATTTTTTGCGTGTCCGTGTCTTAGAGCAGCTTCTAGAACGTACTCAGCCTCTTGGTCACGGCTGAGCACCCGAAGGTTGAACGCATGACGTACTGCAGTTGCTCTATTTTCACGAGTTATCGCTAAGTTGCCTTCCTTATTGGTCAAAACAATCAGTGCTTTCTCGACTGCACTTTGCCTTAATACCCGTTCAAGCTCATTTTCCTGCCGATCATGGGCGTTGTCTGCTCGAGCCAAAAGGGTTGATAGCTCACATTCGGCATAGAATATCTCTTTATATTCCTTGTTGTTTTGCTCCATTGTCTCAAAGGTGTTTAAGGTATTCCATCTTTTGCATAGCTTTGAGAGCCCTTCAAAATCGAGAAGGGACGCAAAGAGATAGGCTTGGGCTCCGAAAAAATCGACGTGATTGGGTGATTCGATGGACAGGCGATCAATCCATTTTTGTGCAGCGGAGTACTTACCAAGAAATATAAGTGGATAAATAATCGCCATATGGCTTTGAACGCTAGATGGGTCTAAATTCACCAACGTATTTATTTTTCTAAATGCGCTAAATAGATCACCATTCTCGAAGAGTAGGCTGATTTTTACCGTTAATAAGTCTAAGTCTTGGGGGTCAAATTTTAAAACGCGAGTTACCACTTGGTGCGCTTCAGCGTTCCGATTTAAATCACGAAGCGTCCAGGCCAGGTAAAATCCAACCTCGCCCGAAAGAGGATCTAATATCATTGCTCTTTCTAAAAGTGGAAGAGCCTCCACTGGGCGACCCAGTTGAATACTTAAATGGGCACCATAGTGCAGTAAAGAAAAACTGTTATTGGGTTCTAATTCGAGTGCTTTTTGATAATGAAGCATCGCAGTTTCTTCATCATACTCCCAGACACCACGAATGTGCGCATAGTTAGTGTGAATACTCGCAGATTGAGGGTCGAGTTCAAGGGCTTTTTCGCTGGCTAACAGCGATCTCGCACGCACTTGATGCCACTGAACGCCAAGAAAGGTCTGTAAAAACAACGAACGTGAATAACCTGCGTGAGCTTCAGCTAATTTGGGGTCAACAGCTATCGCCTTAGCCATAATTTCGGAAGCTTGCTCGAGACTTTCTACAGTACCGACATCTATGAGCTCCCGGCCCCGCAACACAAGTTCGTATGCGGGCAGGTCGTCAGTAGGAGCTTTATCGAATCGTAGCGATTTGACGACGGGTGACTCAATAGCCAGGATTGACGCGATTTTTTGTGCGATCTCCGACTGTATTGAAAATAGATTTTCTAAGCCTCGCTCATACGTTGCACCCCAAATATGTTTATCTTTTGAGCCATCAATCAGTTGAATAGTAATCTTAATTCGATTATCGGTTCGTCGCAGACTTCCCTCAATGATGTGAGATACACCCAATTCATCCGCTATGTTGGGCACACTGCGTGAAGTGCCACTGCTGTATCGATTGACGCTTGTCCGAGATATTACACGCAGATTATTAATCTGTGCCAGCTTCATAATGATATCGTCATGGAAGCCTGTAACCAAATGGGAGTTATTGGCAGACTCGCTAAAGTCTTGAAACGGAAGTACTGCGATAGACGGTGAGAATATATTTTCCTCTTGTTGTTTTTCGTTTGTAAGACCGCTGTCATTGAAAAAGGCTGAATACGAGAACAAGCCAGTAACAGCAATAATCAGCAAACAAACAAGTACTTTGACGGGAGTGAAGCGCTTTGCAGCTGAAACAACCTGATTTTCTGTTGCCGGCCTCCCGATAATGGAATTCGACGTAATGTTATCTTCATTCCATAGTGATGTGTTAGCAATTATTCGATAGCCACGTTTTGGAATCGTAGCTATGTAAATTGGGTTACGCGCATTGTCATCAAGGGCTTGTCGAAGTTGGCTTATGCGGCGGTGAATTGTGCTTTCTTCGACAACTGTATTATTCCAAAATTGATTTAAAAGCTCCTTACTGGAGACAATGTTGGGGGCAGCTTGAATCAAGTGAACCAATATAGCCATCAGGATAGGGTCTAAATGGACCGGTTCGCCATTTTTTTCAAATTCACCAAGCTTAGGTTTGATGACTAGTTGACCAAGTCGGTAATTTTTCTGCTCTAAACTCATATGTACGCTAGTTAATCTATATAACGGGGTAACTACAGTTTTGCTATTCGGAAACTAGTGATAATAGCATCAAATTAGAAAAATAGGAGGTTTTGAGGAGGACGTATGAAGTCAACATGCGGCATATTCTGATCCACAAATTTTCATTGAGGTTAGAGTAATGCATCCCAAGCAGAACGGTAAGCGCACTATCATAATCGTAATATGGGTGATCATGTTATTAAGCGTTAATCTCGCCCATGCGAGCGTAAAAAGTGTGGCAAATAGCATCGAAAAGAAGATAAATACTGTTGTTTCGAGGACCAATTCGATCAAATCACAAACCGAATCCTTGTTAGAGCGCGTTCCAGATGATCCCTCGGTCCGTGGGTTGATCCAGAATATCGAGGTCGATAAACTGCAAACCATGCTCGACCTTTTCAACTCAGGAATTTCGCCCACGGACATACTGCGAATTGTTGAGGTTGAGCAACAGGGTTATGATATGTGGGTAGATGGCGGTGCACCCGACATGGTGCGCGGTGATCTATTGGGTTTTATCACCGATATCCAACTATTGATCAATAAAACCCAACGTTTGAGGTGTTTGCAGAACCCTCAGGCCCGTATTGCACCTATGGATCCCCAGTTCATAAACGACACAATTGGATCCATTCCAAACATACTCCTCTATGGATTAGACAATACCCTTAGTGAGCTCCTACCAAATTGGCCTTCAGCAGTTTCTGAAGTCAACGAGTTGTTTCCAACCGGCTTTACAGAAGGCCTTTGTGAGCAAGTTGACGAACTCAACTCCCTAGCATCCTCCAATCCACTGTTGTTAATCGATAATCCACGGGGGGAAAACTTCGAGATGGCCAGATGCGTTGCACTTATGGCCATTCCCGATACAGATGATCAGCGATTGAAGTTGGCTGGCGTCGCCATCGCGAAGCTCGCCGCCGCGCTAAAGCCAATCGCTGATATGGTTCGTGATAAAATTCACCTTGGCCTATTCGGGAACGTGGTGGCGGGAGCAGGTGCAACCGCAGGTGTCAGAAACCCGGTTAAGTACGCCTTGGCTATCAAGTCTGCCGCTGCGGACAATGCCAAAACCTGGATTAAATACGTTCTCGACGAACGCAAATCTTGCGAGTCTACAGATACAAGAATGGAAACAGACCTTCTAGCCTGCAACATGCGCTTCCAATACCATCACGAAGCTGGACGTTATCGAATTCAGAACTTTTATCAACGCAAGGTGATGCCGGATAGCAATCGACCTTACCGCATTGATAACTTCAGACGACTGTGTAAAAGCTACCAACGCAGGATCTGTAGACAATTTGAAACCGAAACGGGAGGTGATACATGTCCTTAGACGACCTACCAATTCTTACCAAAATAATTACTCGGAGCAGGATCATGGCCAAATATATGAAATTGACGATGAATGTCCTACTAGCCACTATGCTACTGCCAAGTCTCGGCAATGCTGCTACGATCGATGTTGTCAAACGAATAGAAAACAAGGTGGATACCGTATCTGCAAGGACCGCCAACATCTCGAACCAGACAACAAAATTATTGGAACGTATTCCAGATAACGCCGAGATAAGGGAATTGACTTCTCGGCTAGCCGTCGAGAAAGTACAGGTTATTCTTGATCTCGTGAACAAAGGAGTATCACCTCAAGAAATCCTCAACGCATTGCAGGTCCAACAAGCCGGTTTTGAAGACTGGAAATCTTCAGGAGGACCCGGGCGCATGCAGGAGGATCTAGTTGGAGTCTTAGACGGTATCGTTACGTTGGCTGACACTACGCAGCGACTACGCTGTTATCAGAACCCAAATGCAAACATCATCCCGATCAGTGCCAACGCAAGCCGCAAAGCCATTGCTGTTCTGCCAGACCTGCTGCTGTATGGGATGGAGCGAATCTTAGACGACACAATCGAGGACTGGCGGTCCTCTATTGAAGAAATGAATAAGTCAATTCCTGACGGGCTCGTACAAGATATATGCGAGTACGGTGACATCGCCAATGACGTATCCGACACTTTCGAAGTCGCTAAGTGTGACATCCTTACAACCATTCCGTGGAGTAGCGTCCACAAGTTAAAGAAGGCAAAACTTCAAGCAGGTCGCGTACACAAAAAGTTCAACGCGGTAGCTAAACTCGAGCCTGACAATTTGATAATTGGTGCCGCCCTCAATGTAGAGGCTGGAGCCGGGGCAGCCATCGATAGCCCGAACCCGAATAAAGCACTGTTAACCAAGTGGGCAGTACGCACCAAAGAGTTTTCAGATAGGGTGGCATCCGTGCTGGAAACAAGAGCGGCCTGCATCAAAGAAGATTTAGAAATAGAAGCCGACTTGTTGAGCTGCTCTTTACGCGCAAAGTACATTAGTACTCCCATCGCGGCTCAGGCTTACTTTGCACGCACACTTCTAGATGCAGAAGGATTCGACATGAACTTTCGTCAGTTATGTACCAGTTATCAAGTAAAGATCTGTGAACTGCACCAGTTCAGCAACCCGGACAGCAAATGCATCTATAAGGGATGGCGGGGGCCCGATGTGTAGTCGACTAGATCTAAAGCCTCGAATTTCCATAAATCGCGTTCGTTAGTCTCTACTCGGTTGCGAGATGGCTCATTATCACCTCGAACCGAGAAGCTTGTTGCGAGCAATTAGCCTATTTATAGTAGCTGGCGGCCGCCTCCGCAGCTTTGCGGCATTGCCGTACTCCGGGCGGATAGGGTAGAGTGGCCACGAATAGGGCGTTTGTTTTTCCTATACTCGCACCTCTTTGAATTTGATAGCAATTATGTTTAATGCTATTTAAGTTGCAGCCACAGTGCTTTAGGTAGTTCGTAATGTTTAAGTAAGCGTTCACCCACGGCTATTTGATTAATGTAGGTAAACCCATTATTTGTCATTACTTTTCCTGAAGCTGGGTTTTCAGGAAGGTGGCGTGCATAAATTAGATTCAAGCCAAATTCATTAAAGGCATAATCTAAAATTGCTGTTGCAGCTTCTGTACAGTAACCATTACCCCAATAAGGTTGACCAATCCAATAACCTAAATCACCAGTAGCTGCATCAATTTCAGCAACGCTAATAGCACCGATGAGCTCACCTGATTTTATTAACTCAATAGCAAGTGCAACGGTTTGTTTGTTTTCAAACCATGTTGGATGTTTTGATATCCACTGTTCTGCCATGCCATCAAGGTAAGGATGAGGAATGTTCGCTGTCATATCGGCTAATATTTTATTGCCTGCTAATTTTTGAACCGTCGCGGCATCAGATAACTTAAAAGGGCGAAGGGTTAAACGCTTGGATGATAAAGTAGGTAACATTTTGTATCCTTGCTTATGATAGCTTTAGTTTTTGGGTTAATTGCATGGCGTGACATCGTTAGTGCGAAACACCTTCTTTTTATGCATAAGCACTTTATTCACAGGAAAATAAATTAAATGAAAACGTATCGTCCTCTACATCTTGTAGTTTGAGCTTTCCTTTCGTTGCGGATAAAAGCAAATAAGTCTGAGGCTCTCCATCTACATTAATGCTATGTCCTTCAGGTAATCCACTTTTAAACAGTAGTTTATTCCGGCCGCCTCTGGCGGCCGCCTCAGCAGCTTTGCGGCATTGCCGTACTCCGGGCGGATAGGGTAGAGTGGCCACGAATAGGGCGTTTGTTTTTCCTATACTCGGCATCACAGTAAAATCGTTAATTTCTTATTTATAAATAGGCTTAATCTATAAGTATGTTTTCCATAAAGCCTGGACACAACCGGACGAAACACCAAGCTAGCACCAAGATGGGCATGACTAGTGTTCGAAGGCCTCAAATCGCGGTACTTTGATTGAGAGCGAATATTTAGGACCCATAAGCCGCGAGCGCTGCAACAAAACCGACGACCGCAATGGCGGTGCGCATGTTGTGCAGAAAGGCCCATTTTTCTAGTATCGCTCGCGCAATTTTGGAGTCTTTGTTGGTTGCAAAAGCCAGATTAGCGTTTTTGAAGAATCCAAAGTAGAAACCCAAGAGTGAGATTGCGCAGAAACAACTTACTAACCACCAAGACCCATCAGAACCCTGTAGGTTGAAATATAGGATTGAGGTGAGAATTGGCAAAGCCGACCCTGCAACGGTAAGCGGCGCATAGTACCGAAATAGGCTGGGTGACATCGTGTGGTGCAATCGTAGAAACTCATCAGAGGGCATTTTTTTCCAATACGGAACTAGAATAAACGCTTCTGTAAGTAAAGCGCCTGCTAGTAGGCCTGTCATTACAACCGTTGCAAATTCAAATATTTCTATCATTTAGATATCCTGCTAATTTTGTAAACTTAAGAGCTCTAGAAAGGGCCCAAGATTTCTGTATTTACTGAGTGCGCTCGATTGAAGAAATGTAGCTGCAAATAAATACCGAGATTCGCTGCTTGAATACCTCTTCTGTGGCTTTGCCTGATGACAGACCATTGATGCATAAGATCAGGTACTGTGCGGACTCCTGAGGGCTTTGATTGATTCTACTTAGGTCTATATCACCACTTTTCTCATGCCTCTTCAGGCAATCTGAAAGTAGGCCTTGAAAGCGCTCGAGTGCATTTTTTGACACGTTCGAGGCAACAGAGCCACCCGCCCCGATAAGCTCTTGGCCGTACGTTAAGCCAAACAAGACCTCCATAAAGGGTCGCGTCCATTCTTCAAATGCAGATGTTAGATTTTCCTCCAATGTTGCAGGTGGCCCAAGCGCTAGCTGAACCTCATCAATCACACTTTTGTGGATACCTTCTGTGACCGCAAAGAATATTGACTCTTTATTCTTAAAATAAGTATAGAGCGTTGGGCGCGAGACCCCTGCTCGATCTGAAATATCAGACATAGCGGTTTTTTTGTAACCAAAGATGGCGAATGTTTCAAGAGCGGCTTTTAGAATTCCGTCCTGCGTACTATCTCCGGTGAAGTAATAATCTTGATGCACGATAGAAACCAAAGCTAATTAACGAATTGACATAATATACACAAAGTGTCGATATGTAAAATTCATTGTTTATGCACACCAAACTATGAATATGAAAATGGGACTTTGTTTGCTGTTAATACTTGGCCATACCAACAAACTAGGGCCGCACAGCAAAAAAAACGCGCCCGAAGGCGCGTTTAAAACAAAGTCTTTGTTCTCTGACCAGCGTTAAGCCGCAGCCCCTCTGCCAATAAAGGTGGGTTTCGTTTTGAACACAAATCGACTCAACGCCAGCGACGCAATCACGCAGCAAACCAATGTGACAAACATTGAATGGATGTAGTGGATAGGCGCATTAAAAAACAGGACGCCATAAAGAGCCACTGGCAAGCTGCGGTTTCACCGCGTTAACGCCCCGACTGCTAATGAGTTAAATACACTGGTCGCGACGATTAGCCAGCGCGTTGCCCTCCATCTAGAGCGTCAGGGGCTATTAACACGAGATGACGAA
>Ga0206127_1003006_pt1 | contig 16026 bp, 15 predicted proteins | sample Helgoland_Spring_6_FD_148646 | JGI IMG/M metagenome (GOLD analysis project Ga0206127, IMG submission 148646) | Pelagic subsurface seawater microbial communities from Kabeltonne, Helgoland, North Sea - Helgoland_Spring_Bloom_20160419_1 | ecosystem: Environmental > Aquatic > Marine > Epipelagic ...
ATTATGAAATGTAATTAATGTTAGGAACTGATACAATGCATTCTTTTTCTACAGTTGATGTTTTTCAGCAAGCCCAGCCGAATAGTGTCCTCGCGATGATCGTTGGGATGGAGGGGCCATCCTACCGCCCATTGGGCGCGGTCATGCGATTTTTCTCTGACGGCTCAAGTATTGGGACACTATCCTCTGGCTGTATCGAAGCCGATCTTTGGTTGCATGCACAGGAAGCTTTACAAAACTATAAATGTCGAATCCTCAAATATGGGCGTGGATCACCTTTTGCAGATATACAGCTGCCATGTGGTGGTGGACTGGAAATCATTCTTGTTCCCCGGCCGAACGAAAATGTGTTGTCAGAAATCGCTGAAATGCTGAAGGACCGTGTTCCTGTCACCATTAGCATTGATTTCGCATCCGGAAATTTAGAGTGTTGGATAGACAAAGAAACCACCCGATCTCAAACAAGGTTTAGCTTTCGGTATATTCCTGAACCCAGATTGATTGTGTTTGGAAAAGGGCCTGAGGCGGCAACATTCACTGCCCTGGCGGAAACTTTGAACTATCAAAATATCTTACTGTCGCCTGATAAGAACACACTTCGAACGGTTGGCGGCCCTTCTGAATTTCGTCAGCATATGACGGCATCTAAAATTCCATTGGATTTAAAAATCGATAAGTGGAGTGCTATTATCCTATTCTTCCATGATCATGATTGGGAACCAGAAATTTTACATGCCGCACTTAGAAGCAACGCATTTTATATTGGCGCTCAAGGTAGCCAGCGTGCGCGTGAAGAACGGGAGGTCTCAGTCATTGCTTTGGGTGCCTCCCATAGCGACGCGGCACGTATCAAAGGACCAATCGGGCTTATTCCTTCTGCACGTGACCCAAGAACACTTGCAGTATCCGTCATGGCCGAGGTATTGAAAGAACACAAAGATGGCGAATAAGAGTGTTACTGTTGGGATATTGTTAGCTGCAGGCCATTCACGTCGATTTGGAGCTACCGACAAGCTGCTTGCAACTTTTCGCGATAAACCTTTAATCTCACATGCGGCAGATACCATGAAAGAGGCAGGGCTTGATCACTGCATAGCAGTTGTGTCCAACGAAAAAGTGGCAGAAGAACTTTCGGATTTTCTGTTAGTTAAAATTGATAGCACTGATCAGTCCAACAGTTTGATCAATGGGTTAGAAAAGGCAAGAATGCTCAATGCTAATCGTCTAGTTATCATGCTTGCTGACATGCCTTTTATTACCCCACAAATTGTTAAATCTGTGGTTGAACGATGTGATGAACATACACCTGCAGCTGCCTCTGATGGCCAAAGGCGAATGCCACCTGTTTGTTTTCCTAAATCCTTCTTTGAAAGACTTGCTGCTATTGAGGGAGACTTTGGAGCTAAGGCTATTATTAAAGATATTCCCAAAAATTCTACAATTACAGTTAAAGAAAATTATTTGCGAGATATTGATATTCTAGCTGACTTAAAAATGTAAAGCAGTGACAATCAGTTACGATTCTTATCAAATTAACGGTGTTCACAGAAAAACCCAAACACCTCTCTAGGCCCTACATTGGGTGTTGTCAGACAAAGCCTAACCCATCTCAAAGCGCCACGATCACACAAACCTATGAAGTGCAGATTTGGAACCAATTCGTGAGAGCAGTTGTGCGTTTTTGCTTATAAGTCTGTCTGTTTTGAAGATGTCTTTCATGATTGAAGTGGTTGTTAATACCTTCTTAACATCAGTAATCCTCATGAATAGATAATTATACTGACACCCCACAACATGACGCCAATGCACAGACGCTGGAATTCAAGGTGAATGACTGTTGAATATGAGCCTTGGAACCACTTGTTGTGTAGGCGTTAATGACACAACACAGGCATCGGCTGCTGCAGTGCAACGTTTTCTACCGTCCTGAATAACCGGACCAATACTTTAACCACCGTAGAACATAAATACTTGCTTGCCGGAAAGGGCTACGGCGCTATGATTTATTTGGATTTTAGCCAGTTTGTGTTAGTATATTTACATGATTAAACAGCCCCGGAAAATGATCTTCGGTTCTTTCGAAGTCCTACGCTGCCAAGCAAAGTCGAAGCGCAGCGGCTTGCAGTGTCGAAAAGCGTCAATGCAGGGTAAGAGCGTATGCAGGACCCATGGTGGGGCCTCTACAGGGCCTAAAACAACTGCTGGGCGGCAAAGGTGTGCTGCGGCCAAAACAGTGCATGGGCGAGAGACCAGAGCGATACGTGCAGCGAGAGATGTCAAACTTCGTGAGCTTCGTGAGATGGAACAGACCCTAAAGAATGCAGGTTTAATAATCTGATACCAGTTTTCTGATTAGTTGAACGAAACATTTCATTCATTTTTACTAAATTCAAAATTTTCGCGCACATTCGTATTATGTATGATGGGGACATTTTACTTATTTTAGGGGGGTGCCCCCGGGTGGGGTCCCGTATGTGCATGTATTTTTATTGGGGGGGGGTTAAGCGCCAATCTATTGGGGAACCATTATGGTAACAGTAGAGTGTAACGCAAAAAAACCATTATAAATCAATAGTAATTGGCGGTGCTCCACGACACACCCAACCCGTCATCAGCAGCTTAATCGCTAATTGACCCCCTATTCGGCTGCGCTTCTTAGGTTTATGTGATCGTGGCACTTCGAGACGTGTTAGGTTTTGTCTGACAACGCCCATTAGCCTGTAATAATTACACCAACATTTCAGAGTGATTACAGTTTTGTAATATTAGCAATATCTTATTAACATTAGCTTTAACTTTTATTTTTCCGTGTCTTTCTTGGATTAGCCGCTTGCCCGTCAAGTTTGTCTGACAATGCCAAAAAAGAATTGACTCTATATTTATTAGTGTTAACTGTTAACAAATAAGTAATCGCAATAAACCACTTACTCTTTCGGAGAAATAAATGTATACTAATAAGAATGATAAGATTTCACTTGAGGATTACAAAGCTGAACTAGATAATTTGTCGTTGAACTTTGCTGCGATCCTTGACCAGCCATTGATTATTCCTAAGGCGAAGAAGACACTGGCTCACCATTGGCGCTGGAATGACGTTCACCGAATTTTACATCAATCACTTCTTTTCCAAGATAAGTTGCCTACTGGTCTTGCTGGTGCTGAGCGTCGCATCGTACGACTTCAGAATCCTGGGCTAAACGGAGAAACCGTAACCAACACTATGTCGATGTCTGCTCAGTTGTTGTTGCCAGGTGAAATTGCACGGCCACATCGGCATACGCCCGTAGCATTTCGTTTCTTCCTCAAGGGTCGCTCATTCACAACTGTTCACGGTGAACGAAACGACATGTTACCGGGCGATCTGGTTCTAACGCCTTACATGACATGGCACGATCACGGTAATGACAGTGACGAGCCTGGTATCTGGATTGATGGCCTTGACTATCCGCTGGTGCGTGAATTGGATGCTGTCATCAAGAAAGACATCGAAAAGGCGCAAAACACCAAACGTACGGGCACAACAGAACGTCGGTTTGGTTCCGCAGGGTTGCGGCCAACGAAAGTTACACCACAAGAGACAAAGCTGTCGTCGATGATACATTATCGTTGGGTAACGACTGAGGCCATGCTTGAAAAGATGGCTGCCGCTGATGACGCTTCAAAGAACGACGACATCATGATTGAGTACGTAAATCCAGCCACTGGCAATTCTGTATTTAATACAATTGGCTGCTACATTCAGATGATCCGCCCTGGTGTTACAACGGTGAAGCAGCGCGAAGTTGCGCATAAGGTTTACCAAGTATTTCGTGGCAGCGGCAAAGTTGTCATCGGCGATCAGACGTTCGAATACGAAGAAGGCGACTTTTTCGTGATCCCGTCGGGCTCATGGCATCAGCACATCAATGAAGGATCAAATCCAACCATTCTTTTTTCCTTGCAGGATAAGCCGGCGATGGAACGGCTAGGTCTTTACTCGCACGAGTCTGAGTAAGCAATAGACATCAAACGAACTAAGGAGGGGAAACTATCTTGGAAACATTTGTAGGTGCACCAGTTCAGCGTAAGGATGACTTCGATATTCTTCGGGGTAAAGCGAGTTATATAAGCGATTTGTCAGTGCCAGATATGCTGGTGGCTATGATTGTACGCAGCCCATTTCCGCATGCAAACATTGTCTCCATCGATGTGGAGGAAGCGCTTGCCCTTGAAGGCGTTGTCGCGATCTACACGGCTGATGATCTTGGTGCCAGTCAGCAGCATCTTGCTTCATTTGGGCAATTCCCACCAAGCCTTCTGGACAAATACCTTCCAGAAGTGCGCCCCGCCCCGATAACCACGCTTGCTCAGGGCAAGGTTCGCTATGTTGGTGAGCCTGTCGCCTTGATTGTTGCCTCCAATAGATACATTGCTGAAGACGCAGCGGAGTTTGTTGAAGTCAACTATGATCCACTTGATCCTATCGTCGACTCTGAGCAGGCGTTGGTCGAAGGCGCTGCAGACGTACATGATCTGGAATCTGGGCGGGATATTATTGCGCAGGAGCCATGGAAGTCTTGGTGCAGTTCGGCAGCACAATGGGACGGCAATACCCTGAATTATGAGTGGGGAAAAAATACGGCACTGGATATGACTGTTGAAATGGGTAAAGTAGACCAGGCGTTTTATTCCGCTGCGCACGTTTTCAAAGACCGTTATCACAGCCATCGATATACGGGCGTCCCACTAGAAGGTCGTGGCATTCTTGCCCTACCAAACATTGGAAATCAAGGTATGACTGTTTGGTCTAGCCATCAGATACCCTACTTCCATCGCGCGTTGATTGCGGAAACACTGGGAATTCGAGAAGAGACCATCCGCGTGGCGCAGCCCTATTTGGGTGGAGGGTTTGGGCAAAAAGCGGGGATTTATAGCGAAGATGTAATGATTCCGTTTGCCGCGCGAGATTTGGGAAGACCAGTGAAATGGTTGGAAGATAAGCGCGAACATTTTCAGGCCTCCAGTCATTCGCGTGAGCAGATGTTTGATGCGGAAATTGCGGTCGACAAGGACGGTCATATCTTAGGCCTCCGCTTTGAAGTTCTAATCGACGTTGGTGCCTACCATACCTTTCCGGTTGTATTGCCTTACCTTGGAATGTGCCACGCTATTGGCCCCTATCGAATTCCGACAATGTCGGGTCGGGCCAGATCGATCCTGACCAACAAAGTTCCTGCTGCCCCATACCGAGGTGCGGGCAGGCCTGAGGTTGTTTTCATGCTCAACAGATTGATGGACCGGATCGCAAAAGAGCTTGATATTGACCCAGCAGATGTTCGGCGCAAAAATTTCATTCGACCCGATGAAATGCCATATGACGCTGGTATCCTGTATCGTGACGGTTCGCCGCTAATACTTGATAGCGGCGACTATCCCGGTGCATTGGAATTGAATCTTGATGCAATTGGCTACGACGACTTTCGAAAGGAACAGCAACAAGCCCGCCTGGAAAACCGTTTTTTAGGCATCGGTATGGCCTGCAACGTTGAGGCTGGCGGTATTGGCCCAGTTGAAGGGGCACGAATTAAATTTAACCGCGATGGAACAGTTTCTGTACACCTCGGGGTGGTTGATACCGGACAGGGACACAGAACAGCCTTTGCACAGGTTTGTGCAGACGAATTAGGCATGGATATCGACAAAGTCCACGTCGTGTCTGGGGATACTGCTGGAATTGCATACAGCCGTGGCACCTATCACAGTCGAGGCGCAGTGACTGCAGGGAACGCAGTTTATCACGCCTCTAAAAAGGTTGCTGCAAAACTGAAAGAACTTGCCAGTTTGCTGTTAGAAGACCAAGTTCAAGGTGGCGTAGAAGTTGAAGACTTAGAATTGGTGGACGAGATGGTGCGGTTAAAATCAGCGCCTGAGCTATTTGTTCCAATCTCTCGATGTGTGGGCATGCTCGTGCCTGATGGATCTTCGGTTGCTTCGGCTGTTGCGTCAGGCAGTGCCATTCTTGGCTTGCCAGATTCCATTGAACATGGATTGGATGAGACAGCGTTTTTCAAGGCTAAATCAGTAGTTTGGGGGAACGCGTCCCACGCCGCAATTGTCGAAGTAGACCCAGATCTTGGGACTTTTAAAATCCTGCGATACGTTGTGGTTCATGATTGCGGTAAAGTTTTGAACCCTTTGATCCTTGAAGGCCAGGTACACGGTGGTGTCGTCCAAGGTATCGGTGGCGCGATGTTTGAAGAACTTGTTTATGACGAAGATGGCCAACTGGTTAGTTCCAACATGGCCGACTACGTCCTTCCGCGACATGATGATATTCCTGAAATTGAGTTGAAAACGATGGTAAGTCCTGCGCCCAGCAATCCTTTGGGCGTCAAAGGTGCTGGTGAAGGTGGCACGATTGGGCCGCCTGCAGTATTGGTAGCCGCTGTTGAGGATGCTTTGTCACCGTTTGGGGTGACTATTACACGAACACCTCTAACGCCAAGGACGATCCTGAAGGCTATTCGGGATGCCAAAGTTGGGGGTAACAATGAAACCTGCAAAATTTGACTATGTAGTGGCAAAAACACTGGCTGAAGCAATTGAATTGCTTTGCGAGGGTGACGGTGAAAACCGGATATTGTCAGGCGGTCAAAGCCTTATACCGGCAATGAACCTAAGATTGGCGCGTCCGGATCGGTTGATTGACATAGCCAGCCTTTTGGAGTTGCGCGGAATCCGCGAGGATGAGGAATTCCTAAGAATTGGTGCGCTTATGACGCACGATGAAATTGGCGCGTCGCAGATTGCAAAAAATCTGATCCCGGTTCTCGCAGAGGCCATAAGTCACATTGGTCATGCGGCAATTCGTAACCGCGGAACTATCGGAGGAAGCCTTGCCAATGCAGACCCTGCAGCTGAGTGGCCATGTGTTTTGTTGGCCTTGAGCGCACAGATAACAGCTACTGGTCCATCTGGTGAGCGTGTGATCCCGGCCGAAGAGTTTTTTGTGACTTACTACACCACAGCCTTGTCCCACGATGAGATAGTCACCGAAATTTGCATCCCAAAGAAAATGGCTTCGCTGCAGTGGTCATTCCAAGAAGTGTCTCGGCAGCAAGGGGCATTTGCGATTGCCTTGACAATGGCGGGTACAACGATAGCGTCCGATGGCTCAATTGCAGAAATGCGCCTGGCAGTTGGGGGGTGCGGCTCCCGACCGGTACTTGCGATCGAAAGCACAACTGATTTGCCTGCTGGAACAATGCCGAACACTGACTTAATCGAGGAAATGGCTGAACGCGCCTTGCAGAAACTCGAGCCGTCTGACGATGCCATCGCGTCGGCAGAGGATCGTCTGAACATCGCTCGAGTCTTGATAACAAGAACATTGTCTAAAGTGTTCCAATTATACGTTGAGAGGGGTCAAGCATGAACCAGAAAAATGAAGTTTCAATTACGGTCAATGGTCAGGTTCATAATTTGTCTATAGAACCGAGACGCCTGCTGAGTGATGCGCTGCGAGAGGATGTCAGACTGACAGGCACTCATACATCCTGCGAACTGGGTGTGTGTGGGGTTTGCTCTGTGGTGATGAATGGCAAAGTTGTTCGATCCTGTCTAACACTGGCGGTACAGGCTAATGGATCAATTATCGAAACAGTGGAATCGTTGAACGAAGAGGATCAGTTGCATCCTCTACAGCAAGCATTCCACGAAAACCACGCATTGCAATGCGGATTTTGTACGCCAGGGTTTCTCATAACTCTTAAAGCGCTGTTTGACGATCATCCGGCTGCGACCGACCATGAAATCGATGCAGCGCTTGATGGCGTTTTATGCCGTTGCACCGGCTACCAGAACATCGCGAAAGCGGCACGTCAGTACCGCGACACACTTCAACAAAATTAGAGAGAGAATAATATGGATCTTGGAATTTTAGGAAAATCAGCACTTGTAGCAGCATCAAGCAAGGGCTTGGGCAAAGCCGCAGCGCTTTCGCTTTCACAAGAAGGTGTACATGTAACGATCTGCGCTCGTGATGCCGAGCAGATCAAAGCGACAGTTGAAGAAATTCGTGGCATCACAAATGGAAAAGTCCATGGCGTCGTCTGTGATCTGATGGATGCAGCGTCGATTGAGAATGCGTTTTCCAGTGCAAAAGACGCGCATGGCGCCGTTGATATTCTTGTGGTGAACGCTGGTGGTCCCCCTGTCTTGCCGATGGACGATCTAACAGATGAACACTGGATGGGCGCGTATGAGTTGACCCATTTGTCAGCCGTGCGTCTTATCCGTGCAGCTCTACCCCATATGAGAGATGAGAACTGGGGCCGGATTATTGCCATCGAATCTAGTTCGGTAAAACAACCAGTCGAAGGCTTGCACCTATCGAATGGAGTGCGCGCAGGTGTGGCTGGCTTCTTCAAATCAATCTGTGGCGAATTGGCAAAAAACGGAATTACAATTAATACTGTTTTGCCGGGTGTGTTCCTAACTGATCGAATTATCAACAACCAAACTGAGTTGGCTAAAAAGTTGAACACAACGCTTGAGGTACGCTTGGACATGTTGAAATCTAACATTCCACTAGGCCGTTTTGGAGAACCGCAAGAATTGGGTGACATGATAACATTTCTGGCTTCTGAACGCTCTGCTTTTGTCACTGGCTCCGTAGTGCAGGTTGACGGCGGCCTGATCCGCAGCGTTGTCTGAGGCAGATCATGAAACTTGAAAACAAAATTATTGTCAAAGCATCCATAGAAACAGTCTGGGGTTTGCTTGAAAACATTGAGGCTGTTGCCTCTTGCGTACCAGGTGCATCGGCCGAAAAAATAAATGATGATGAGTATACGATCGTAATGTCGGTCCGCCTGGGACCTCTTCAGATGTCCTATGGCGGTCTACTGAAGATTGTAGATCGCGACCCAGACAATTATCGCGTAACCTTTAATGCGAAAGCTAAAGACAAAAAGGGGCAAGGCACTGCAGCCTCCAAGACTGTGGCAAGCCTGATCTCAACCGGTGACGAAACTGAAGTCATCATGGATACAGATCTCAAACTAACCGGCCGGATTGCGCAAATGGGGCGTGGGTTAATCCCTCCTGTTGCAACACAGATCATCGATCAAACTGCAGAAAATATTGTGGAACTCCTGAGTAATCGGGAAAACACCGCGCCTGACCCATCCGCAACCACGTCAGAGCCTATAATAAGGTCAAAAACCAATGCGAAGTCCTCTTTGCGAATTTGGGATCTGGTTAAGGCGATGATGTCAGGGTGGTTCAAACGAGACAAATGAAGTTTATCAAAGAGGAGGATATCAAGTCGAACAACATAACAATTGAAGTCAAAATATTTATATTAACATAGGAGAAAAAAATGATTGTATTTAATAAATGGAAGGCTTGTGTCGTTGCGGGTGGAGTTGCAGCGCTTTCTGCTATCGGGGCGCCGGCAATGGCGGAAGATTTCAAGGTAGGCATTCTCACTGGATTAACTGGTGGCTATGGACCTTGGGGAGAAGCGGGACTTAATGCTGCGCGCGTTGCTGCAGAAGAAATCAATGCTGCTGGCGGCGTAAATGGCGGTGTTATTGAACTCATCGTTGCAGACAATCATTCTAGTGCCGAGGGTTCAGTTACAGGCTGGAGAAGATTGGTTGAGGTTCGCGGTGTGTCTGCGGTTGCCGGTCTTGAGAGTGGTGGAGCCATTGCGCTTCTTGATGAGGCAGCGGCATCGCAGGTTCCAATCATGTGTCCGGCATGTGGCACTCCAAAACTTGCAACACTGGGAGGCGACTATGTATGGCGCCTTACAGGTGGGGACGATGATCTTGGTGTAATAATGGCCCAGATTGCCCTTGAAAAAACCAAAAAAATTGCTGTGATGACACAGTTGGGTCTGGAAGCGACAGAAGGCATTTCGGATGTCTTTATCCCCTCATTTGGTAGTGGCGGTGGTGAAATTGCTGCCAACATTCGCTTTAGCGGTGATCTTGCGTCATTCCGCGGCGAATTGGAACGTGCCTTCGGGGCTAGCGAGCACGTGATGATAGCGACGGATCTAGAAGTTGGAACGCGTTTGTTGACCGAATATCTGCGACGTGATTATGGCGGAACGCTATATCTTATTCCGGAACTCATCGCTAACGAGGTCGCTGCATTTGGCAACGGTGCGCTGGACGGTGTGGCATTTGGTGTGAGCCCGTCATATGATATGGAAAACCCTGCCTTTGTGAATTTTGCGACTGCGTTTAACGCAAAGGTAGGAAATGATCCTTCCCCTGCAATGTACGAACCTAACTACTACGACCAGATCATTGTACTCGCACTTGCGGCACAAGCGGCAGGCAGCAATGAGGGCGCGGCTATACGCGATCAGCTTGCTAACGTTTCGAATGCTCCTGGCAAGGTTGTTTACAGCTTCGCTGATGGGTTGGTAGCTTTGAATAACGGTGAAGAAATTGCCTATTATGGGGCCTCAGGTGCTGTCGATTTCAATGAATTTGGCAACGTCAACAGCTTCTATGGTGAAGTTACACCAAGTGAGGGTGGCTGGGTAGAACTCCGTACAGTTGAGCTCGACACCAACCTTCGCTGATGGATAGATCGCATAAATGACTTCTGGAGGGAAGCGCCAAACGTTTCCCTCCATCATCTCTTTTTAGGAAAATACGAAAATGCAATTCATCTATTTTGGACTAATTACGGGAAGTGTATTAGCAGTTGCAGCGGCCGGGTTTGCTATGGTTCGCCAATTGGAAGGCTTTCTTAATATCGCTCACGGCCAATACCTGTTGCTGGGCGGTTTGTTTACTGCCGGCTTTTACAAATTGGGTCTTAACATTTTTGTAGCTGGTTTTTTGGCATCGGTTGCAGTCGGCCTCGTTGGTGTGGCGATAGCTTGGATGGTGTTTTTCCCACTACGTTATAAGGGACTACTATCTCAATTCTTTTCGTCAATTGGCGTGGCCTTCGTCGTTTATGGCCTCGTTTTGGCGACTTGGTCTGGATCAGGCATCAAGGTCATTCCGGCAGATTTTGGTCGACCGTTTGATCTCGGAAGTATTAGCGTAACCTTTGGTGAGTTGATGATTATTGGAGTGTCATGGCTAACCGTTTTAATGCTGCATTTTTTCTTGACCAAGACAACAATGGGTGTCTGGATCAGGGCGGTCGCAAGTAACCGAGAGCTTGCACGGGTTCGCAGTGTTCCCAGTGATATTGTAATGTCAGTAGTGTGGTTTGCGGCTTCGGCAATGGCTGGGCTGGCTGGCGTGCTTGTCGGCCTGTTAGGGTCAGTACATTCAGAACTTGGTTGGCAGTACATCCTTACCATTCTCGCAGTTTCAGTGATGGGAGGCGTGAACAACCTTTACGGTGTAATGGCCGCAGGTCTAATTTTGGGCCTAGTTGTTGATTTGAGTTCGGTATTCATTTCGAGCCAATACGGTACTATCGTGACCTTTGGAGCTATTATCCTGACTTTGATTATCCGGCCTCAAGGTTTATTCTCGATGCAAAAACGCAATGAGGCAGGGCAATGACAGGACTAATAATCTTTGGAGCAAGCGTACTTTCGCTGGCCGGAATATATGCCATCTTGGCAATGATACTTAATCTAGAAGCAGGTTGGGGTGGTCTATGGGATCTAGGCACAGCCGGCCTTTTGGCTGCTGGAGCCTACTGCTACGTCATCCTGACAGTACACAGTGATGAAATTGCTTTTGCTCCCCAATTGCCAATTTGGATGGGGATAATCGGTGCCTCTCTATTCACCGGGTTGTTGGCATTTCTGATTGGATTGCCGTCCCTCAAGATGCGCGGTGAATACTTCTTGATCACTACATTTGCATTTTCTGTTGTAGTATTGGAATTGATCACAACTGAAAGCAACATTACGATGGGGGCCACAGGTATTCACGATATCGTACGACCTTGGGATAGTCTGGTTTCAACCCGAAATTATAATCTTGTGTTGTTAGCTATTATTTCGACAACTTGTCTTGCAGTCTGGGTAATTGTCAGAATGATTGGTTGGTCCCCATTCGGTCGACTTCTACGTGCGGCACGTGACAATGAGCCAGCAGCTTTGTCGACGGGCAAAAACGTAGCGAGAGCACGCCTTCAGACCTTCGTGATTGCTGGCCTGTTGATCGGTGCAGTCGCACCATTGTACGTCTGGTACATCAGAAGCCTTTCGCCTCATCTGTTTCATGCCACCTTAACATTCACCGTTTGGACTGCACTGGTCATCGGGGGCATCGGAAGTCTACGTGGACCAATTTTGGGCGCCTTCTTGCTAATTGTGCTAACGGAAGCAACACAGTTCCTTCAAGTCTCTGCTGATTATGCTCGTATCCTATCGGCTTCACGCCCTATTCTTGTGGGTTTGGCCTTGATCCTAATTATGCGTTTCCGTCCAGAGGGACTGTTGCCAGAATCGCGCTCCTTCGTGAACGCCCGTACTCGAATAGATCGGAAAACCTGATGGCATTTTTACGAACAGATGGATTGTCCAAACGCTTTGGCGGACTTCATGCGCTTACTGATGTTAGTATATCCGCCAAAGAGGGGGAAATTACTGGGCTCATCGGGCCAAACGGAGCTGGGAAAACCACATTATTTAATGCGATGTCAGGATATGTAACACCCGATACCGGCAAAGTATTGTTTGATGGTGAAGACGTTACTACCTACAAGCCTTGGCGCATTGTTCGCAGTGGGTTGTCTCGTACGTTTCAAACCCCATCTGGGTTTGGCTCTATGACTGTCTGGGAAAATTTGATGGTTTCCGGATCGAAAGATTTTGCTGAATCACCGTTACGAACATTGTTCGGGCGCGGGAAACTCCAACGTGACCAGCAACGTGTGTCCGAACGCGTTTCTGAAATTTTTCAGGAAATGAATATCCTCGAAGATTTGGATAGACCCTTAAATGAACTATCTATGGCCGATTTGCGCTTTGTCGAGATTGCGCGTCAACTGATGAGCAACCCCAAAATGCTTATGTTGGATGAACCGGCTTCGGGCTTCGGCCCTGATCGGATTGGTCAGTTAGGGGAATTAATTCTAAGGCTAAAAGCGGACAGTGTGACCATCTTGTTAATTGAGCATAATCTTTCTTTTGTTTTAGGACTTGCTGATTACATCTTTGTTCTTGCTAACGGGTCTGTGATCGCAGACGGAGTTTCGGCTGACATCGTCAAAAATCAAACTGTAATAAAAAATTATATAGGAACCGGTCATGGCTCTGCTTAACATCACTGATCTGCAATCCGGATATGGTGGATTGCCTGTACTTCACGGCGTGAATCTGCATGTGAATGCTGGCGAAGTCATCGCGCTGTTTGGTCCCAACGGGGCCGGAAAAACAACTTTGGCCAAAACGGTATTTGGCAATCTTCCGATTACAGGTGGCGACATCACCTACAATGGAAAATTGCTTGCGGACAAATCGGTTGAGACCCGAGCCAAAATGGGTTTGGCTTTTGTTCCGCAAGAAAGTAACACCTTTCCAGCATTGACTGTCGAGGAAAACTTGAACGTCGGGCTTATTGGGAAATCACGATCTCAAATTGGAATGGCAATGCAGCACGCATATGACATGTTTCCAAAACTTGCGGAACGAAGATATCAAGTTGCTAGCACGTTGTCAGGTGGCGAGCGTCAAATGTTGGCTTTGGCGAGTGCCGTTGTCACCAAGCCGAACCTGCTTGTGGTTGATGAACCGACTGGCGGCCTGGCGCCGATCATTGTCGAGGGACTAGTTGAGCGTACCTTACAGATTGCAAAGGAAGGGACAACTATCTTGTGGATTATTGGTGATGATTCAGAGAAAATCCTACCATTCGCTGACCGGGGATACCTTATGCAATCCGGGTTAATGGCAGGGGAGTGGAGCGAAACGTCAGAACTCACCAATGAAATGCTCGCTGAGTTATATTTTGGGACATCGACTGAGCCAGTAGAGGCAAAAAGAAAATGAGATTTGCTTCACGATTAGATCAACTTCCACCTTATGTGTTTTCTGAACTGCGACGGAAGATCACAGAGAAAAAAGCGGCGGGGCACGATGTCATAAGTCTTGGTGCAGGCGACCCAGATTTACCTACGCCCGATAGCATTATAAATGCGGCGGTTCTAGGGCTTCGTGATCCGATTAATCACCGCTACCCTGACAATCAAGGTAAACCAGAGTTTCGTATGGCAATTGCCAATTTTATGAAAACCAGGTTCAATGTCGAGCTAGACGTCGGATCGGAAATCTATCCCTGCTTGGGTGGAAAGGAAGCCATCCACCATCTGGCTCTGCTCACTCTGTCGCCAGCCGATGTCGCTCTTTCACCGGACCTAGGATATCCGCTTTATCGAACGGGACCGGTACTGGCGGGTGCTGATGTGTTCGCGATGCCTTTGGTTGCTGAAAAGCGCTTCTTACCCGACTTTGAAGCCATACCAAAATCTGAGTTGGCGCGCGCTCGATTGATGTATCTGAACTATCCAAATAACCCCACTGGGGCCATAGCAACCCCAGAATTTTTTGCGGAGGTTGTAGAGTTTGCGCGGGCCAATGACATTGTTGTGGTGCACGATAACGCTTATTCAGAAATCTCTTTTGATGATTACAAGCCTCCAAGTTTTCTTCAGACGCCAGGCGCAATAGACATTGGTGTCGAAGTGCACTCTTTGTCAAAAAGTTGGAATATGACCGGGTGGCGCCTTGGTTGGATTGCAGGAAATTCAGAAATAATCAGTCGCTATGCAAGGCTCAAGCCAAATGTTGACGCAGGAATTTTTGGTGCAATGCAGTTTGCAGCGATTAAAGCCTTAACAGATGAGAGAGATTTTCCAGGTTGCATGTCTAAAATCTACCAAGATCGTCGCGATATTGTGAGAGACCTACTGACCAAAGCAGGATTAAGTGTTGTTGATCAAAAAGCGACACCATTTATGTGGGTTCAGGTGCCTGATGGTTTCAGTTCGCAAGAATTTTCTGACGAGTTATTCGGCGTTGCGGATGTGGTCGTTTCGGCGGGTAGCTCCTTTGGCACGTCAGGTGAAGGTTTTTTTAGGATTGCGCTCATGAATCAGAATCAAAGGTTGATTGAAGCAACAGAGCGAATTTGCAAGTTCGTTGCAGAGAATGACAAATGTTCGCTAGAAAATTGAACTCTCAATGTAGGAAACAGAAGTTATGATGCCCTCGAGTACAAAGCTAGTACAAAATTTTTACTTGTGATTGGCTGACTCGTTAGAGTACAGATAAACGCAGAGATTGTCCTACTTAAATGTATCAGGGTTAGAACTAGAAAGGATATTAAAAATGAAAGACGCACAAGGGGAGCCAAGTTTACTTGCCCCCATTTCAAGGCGATCGCTTTCTGGGTCAGTAGTTGAAGGCCTCCGGAATGCCATCTACAATCGAGACCTGTTGCCTGGAACACGTTTGGTCGAGCAAGAATTAGCAAAGAAATTTGATGTTAGCCGAGGCCCAATTCGGGATGCCTTTTTTGAGCTTGAAAGCGAAGGTCTGATAACTTTCAGCACTGGCCGCGGTAGGTTCGTTGTAGACCTCAATTTTAACGACATTCAGGAAATCTACAGCCTTAGAACTACGCTTGAGGAACTTGCAATAGAACTTGCCTGTGAAAGAGCTGATCAGGGTGACTTTGACAGGCTCAAAGTCATTATTATCCAGATGGAGAAAATGGTTCAGGACAATCTATCAGTTAGAGCTGCTCTGGACCTTGATTTAGCCTTTCATGAAGCCATAATATTGGCAAGCAAGCATACTCGATTGTTTGGGGCCTGGCAAAATCTACGCCCTCAGATAAAACTGACACTCTTGGAGAGAATGGAAAGTCCAATGGAATTCTCTAGTATTTTGGTGCAATATCATCAAGAATTAATGGATCTGATCGTTTCTTCCGACAAACAAAAAGCCCGGCAAGAAATTAAAAAGCACTTGGCTAGCTCTTTTAGGCCAATTGTTGAAGCGCGTGTGAGCTAGAGGTGAACTGCGAATTTTGTTGGGGTCAGGGT